>OBJG01000077.1_pt1 | contig 126886 bp, 115 predicted proteins | sample 1517941 | NCBI WGS metagenome assembly OBJG01 (sample SAMN04571712, study PRJEB22368) | human gut metagenome | biome: human gut; material: stool | host: Homo sapiens | place: Luxembourg | collected 2012-09-21
TGCCCGGCTGCCTGCCGCCGGTTGAAACTCAACGGCAAATTCTAAGCATGTGCCGGCATTCAGCCGTATCTTTTGTACTCGTGCATTTTTCAAACCGCAGCATTGAAACCGCCGTTGTTTTGGCTGTATCGCGCAGCGTAAACTTGAGCGGCAAGCTCTGCCCGGCTGCCTGCCGCCGGTTGAAACTCAACGGCAAATTACAGACATATGCAGCCGGTCAGCCGTATCTTTTGTACTCGTGCATTTTTCGAACCGCAGCGTTAAAACCGGCATTGCCTTGGTTGTACCGTGCGGCATTGACGTAAGCTTTGAGCGTTTGTCCCCGATCCGTCAGCTGCCTGTTGAAATTCAACTGCAAATTTCGGGCATGCGCGGACAGACGGCCGGCAACAAGTTCTTCCGCTTTGGCAAAATCAGGATGATGGCGGATACTGCGGGTCAAAACCGACCTGACGATTTTGCCGGCTTTGGAAATATCGGGACTATGCGTATAATAACCGGTGACATGGCCATAGAAACCGAGCTTTTTCCCTTTGTTTTCCCCCAAAACGGCGCGACCGGCCTTTTCGCTGCCGGTTTTGTGTCCGCGTTCTTCCGCCATGATGATTTTGGCACAGTTGTCCAGCATGAAGTTTTCCACGCCTTTGACCCTGGCGGCGATTTCCTCCGCCGTAACCGCCTGCGGATGTTTGCCGGACAATATCTCTCCGGCCGTTCCGTAAAAAACAACCTGCCGGACAAAATAGGGCACTTCCTTGTTTTCCGTCGTCAGCCACTCATGCATTTTCCTGATCTGATCATTTTCCTTTGACGGCGGCAGCCGACAGATGGCAACGATCTCCTCCGCCCGCATGACCAAACCGGTGTCGCCGCTCACCTCAAGCGCTGCCAGACGATCGGGGTCAATCCGGTCGAGCGCGTCGGCCGGGAGCGTCATCTGGGAAACGTCAAGACGCTGCAAATTCGGCATACGGTTAATCGGTTCCAGATCAGGATTGCCCGAACAACGCAGAAACCGGATTGATTCAAGCGATTTCGGCAGCTGCCCGAGAATATCGTTTTGCATCGGACTGTCGCCAAGGGAAAGTTCCCGCAAAGCGACATCCCGCGGCAGTGCCGAAAAATCGACAGGACCGCGCATATAGGACAGGTCCAACACTTTCAAAGATGACGAAGCATCTTTTAAAAAACGATTGTCAAAACCGTAAGCGGGACTGAGTATGCACAGTTCTTCCGCCTGCGGCAGGGTTGAAATGTCCTTATGTTTCTCATCCCAACGAAGCTCAACCTTTTTCAACAGACAATCGGACAAATCCTGTGACAAGTCGGGTTCAATGCCGTAGCCGCACACGATTCCGCGCTCGGAAGCCCGACGCAGAAAATCCGTATACTCCTCCTTTTTCCGGTGATAAAAATTGCTGTTGAGAGAAATATATTTCAAACGGCTGCCGGCGGGAAGCATATCCAAATCAAACGTGTCGGGACAGAGCAGTTCTTCGGTTTCGGGATGCAGTATCAGCAGTTCCTTTTCCGTTACGCGCCCGTGAAAATTCACTTTTTTACAATGGGGCAAACGACTGATGCCTTCAATGTTGCAGGTGCCGGAAATTGTTAACATGCCTTCAAACCGCAGGCCGGAGAAGTCCCGCATTGCCGGTTTTTCCGCTTCCGGCTCGTCCTTTAAGTAAAAAGTTCCTTCATAACTGACGCCGGGATCAAATTTATGCAAATCCGCGCAGGTCAGATAGCAGTCGTTAAAAACAACCCGTTTCAGATTTTTGCCTTTCAACCTGCTTATATGTTCGCGGAACGGCAAAAACACCACCTTTTCCGTTTGATCAGACACCGTAACGTCCTGCGGCAGAGCTCTCAGGCAAAGCGTGCGACAGGAAGGATATTCTGTCATTTCTGGCAACGCCGTAAACCGCCCCGTCACTTCAATGTTCTCAATGTTACGGCCGGGAAAACCGGAACCGTCAAACGTATTCAGCGAATCCAGATCCAGGTCGCCGTCAATTATAAAACGGCCGTTTTCGTTTTTAATCCGCGCCCTGTCGATCAGAGCAAACTTATCCAGCACTTCGGCCAAATTGCGGTCTTCCAGATATACGTCCCGGGGACGACAGTCTATTCCCTCCGCCAAATACGGCAGCGCTTCAAAACGATCGGGATTATATACGCCGAAACCGTTCCGCAAAACCATTCTTTCGCAATCCGGATACGCAAGCGGCGCACTGACGTCGTCCAGCCGATTATCCGACAAATCAAGCGTTCCCAGAACTACCGTATTTTTCATATCCGACGGCAGCCGGACAAGGCCGCGGCCGCTTAAGTCCAGGTCGGCATCAACAATCGTCTTGCCGTTTTCAACCCGGCAATGAGCAGCCGTCCATTCGCTTCCGAACATTTTGTTCAACAATTCAAACGTTGCCAGATTTTCCACATGATGCCAGACGCCGCCTTTGATCCCTTCGGCAAACACCGGCAGCCGCCGGGCGTCAAGAACGGTTTCACCGTTCAGTTCCAGCCGGCGGACGTTCTCCCAGTCGCGGGAAAAGTCCGCTTTTGCGTCTTTGCCCAGCACAACGGTTTCGGCCCGTCCCAGATGCCGCGGCAGAATGCCGCCGGTGATCAGCAGTTTGCCGGCATTGAGCGGCACCTGATCATACAAGGCCGCGTCTTCCGCCGTTTCCAGCGTCAGGGAATCGATACGGCCGATTGCCGCCGCCTCGCGGTAATCCCTGAGGTCGACTTTGCCTTCAAAACTCAGACGGCCGACCCGGGCAACATTTTGCAACCGGATGCCCTTATAATCGCCGGCCGCAAGCTTCAGACTCTCCAGTTCCGTTCCCGGCTGCAAATCAAACAGGTCGACTTCCCGTCTGTTAATGTCTTTTATATAACCGATGCGTTCTTTTTCCGAATCGGGAATCGGCATGTCAAGCGACTGCACAAAATCGCGCACGTCGGCCACATAACGGTTTTTGACCGCCAGGTTGGAGTTGCCTTTGATTTGCGCCAGGCGGCCGTTTTCTATCGAAATCGTACAGTGCGGCACCAACACGCCGTCCTCGTTCGGGCCGCGCAGCGAATAAAAATGCCAGCCTTCGGTGCCGATACGGTCATTATATCCCCCGCGGCCGACGCAGTGCCCCATCTCGTCGGATTCGTATTTCAGCGAAACATGATGAAGCAGTTTTCCGTTTTCGTCATAAACCGGACTCGGCAGCATTTCGACCATCGAATAGCCGTCGGGATACTCTTTTATCACCCTGATGCCGGTGCGGCTTTCCTCTCGGCGGCGGGCAAGCTCCTTGTTTTTCTTTTCCCGCTCGGCCTTCTCCGCATTGAACGCGTTATGACACTCCTCAATCAGTTCAAAATCTATTTCTTCCGGTTCCCTCGACAACAGCCTTTTGGCATCCATCAGCACAATGTTGTTGACGTCGGCGGCACGGGTAATTTTCCCGCCAAGCTCGCGGGTGCGTTCGAAAATATAATCGGCGCCGGAGCGGATTTTGTCGCCGAGGGGACTTTCGCGCAATTCGTCGGCGTCAAGCACCAGCCGTCCCTGCCGGTTAAAAGAAAAGGCAACGCCGTATTTTGCCAGCGTCTGCGGCGAAAGCAGCGGCTTGAACAGCAGCTGGCTGCCGGCATAGGCCTTGATTTCGCTGTCAAGATAAGCAAAACGGTTGGCCGGCGGCGTTTTCAGGCTCTCAATCTCAGCATTCAGCTTTTTGATTTCTTCGCCGAGCGTTCTTTTTTGTTCCGGCGCAGCCTGTCTGATCTCTGCCGAAAGCTCTCCGATCCGCCGTTTTATCTCCTTGATGCGGACGGCGCCGGCGGCCCTGAATTCGGCTTCGGCCTTTTTGCGGTCGGCTTCCGCCGCGACCAACTCCCGTTCATAACGCTCTTCGGTTTCCTTTGAACCTTTCAGGACAATCGACCGCAGCGCCTGCCCCAACAATACCTGATTACTCATATTTTCCCCCGCAAAATCCGTCTTTGGCCGTTTTTTTAATTATATACGGCTTCGCTTTTTTGTCAATTTTTCATCGGAAACTTTTGTATCCTGTGGAAAAATTTCTCTTCCCGGTCCGGCCGAAGGAGAAAGATTGCAAAACAAAACCCCGGAAACCCGGGGTTTTGCCTTTATGCGTCTATTTTTTGCCGCCGATGAACTTTTTGCCCATCATGTAAGGCTGCAGCTTTTCCGGAATGCGAACCGAGCCGTCGGCCTGCTGATGATTTTCCAGGAACGGCACCAGCGCCCGCGGGGTGGCAATGCCGGTATTGTTCAGCGTATGCACGAATTTGACTCTGCCGTCGGCGTTGTCGCGATAACGCAGGTTGGTACGGCGGGCCTGCCAGTCGGTAATGTTGGAACAGCTGTGGGTTTCACGATAGCAGTTCTGGCTCGGCACCCAGGCCTCAAGGTCATATTGGCGGTATTTGGGCGCACCCATGTCGCCGGTGCAGACTTCCAGCACCTGATAAGGCAATTCCAGATCCTGCAAAACCTCTTCGGAAATCTGCAGCAGTTTCTGATGCCACTTTTCGCTTTCGTTAACGTCGTTTTTGCAGATAACGAACTGTTCCGTCTTCATAAACTGGTGAACCCTGGTCAGCCCGCGGGTATCTTTGCCGGCAGCACCGGCTTCGCGGCGGAAGCAGGGAGAAAAGCCGGCATAAAGAATCGGCAGTTCGTTTTCGGGAATGATTTCGTCGGCTCTGAGTGAGTTCAAAATCAGTTCGGCCGTTCCCGACAAATAAAGGTCGTCTTCGGGCATGTAATAAATTTCATCACGGGCAAACGGCAGATATCCCTGGCCGTAAAGCGGCTTTTCCTTGGACAGCGAAGGCACGGTAATTACGCGGAAGCCGTTTTCCGCCAGCTTGTCCATTACCAGCAGATGAATCGCCAGTTCCAACCGCGCCAGCTCTCCGGTAATGGCATAGGTGCGGGAACCGCAGACTTTGGTGATCCGTTCCATTTCGCTCCAGCCGTTTAATTCCATCAGTTCGACATGGTCGCGGGGCGTGAAGTCAAACTTTGTCGGCTCGCCCACGCGGCGGCGAACCACGTTTTCGCTGTCGTCGGCGCCGACCGGGCTTTCCGGGCTCGGCAGGTTGGGCATGCGCCACATGATATCGTCAAACTTTTTCTGTTCAACCGCCAGTTTTTCCAGTTCAACCTTCAGTTCTTCGCCGAGGGCTTTGCTTTTGGCGATGATTGCCGGACGTTCTTCCGCGGAAGCGGATTTGATCGAATTGCTCAGCCGGTTCTTTTCTTCGGCCAACGCCTGAGAAGAGGTTTTCAGCTTGTTGATGTCCAAATGCAGGGCGATCAGGGCGGGAATGTCGACGGACAAACCTTTTTTGGCAATGCCTTCTTCCACCAGTTTCTGATTTTCGATAATGAATTTTATATCCAGCATTTCACATGTCCTTAGTTTTTTGATTGATTTATAAACGCGGACAGAGTATCAATTTTACAAATAAATACAATAAAAATTTTAAGAGGACCGACAAAAAATGTTTGAAGACAAAAAAGTTTTAACCGGTGTGAAGCCGACCGGAACACCGCATCTCGGCAACTATCTCGGCGCCATCAAACCGGCCATCCGGCTGGGACATCAGGCGCTTGACGCCGGCGGAAAGCATTACATGTTCATTGCCGATTATCATGCCATCAACGCGGAGAAAGACCCGGCGGTCTTAAACCAGAAACTCAAAGAGATCGCCTGCATCTACCTGGCAGCCGGCCTCGACCCTTCCCGTTCGGTTTTCTATCGTCAGTCGGACATTGCGGAAATTCCGGAAATCACCACCATCCTGTATGCCTATACGCCAAAAGGCTTTATGAACAAGGCGCACGCCTACAAAGCCGCGGTCGACCGCAACCGCGAAGCCGGCAAACCCGATGACGACGGCATCAACATGGGACTCTACACCTACCCCACGCTGATGGCCGCCGACATCCTTGCTTATGACACTGATATCGTGCCGGTCGGCAAGGATCAGGTGCAGCACGTGGAAATCGCCCGCGACATCGCCGGCGCCATCAATGCTCATTACAACAAACAATTGTTGGTGCTGCCGGAATATTCGATCGACGAAAACGTGGCGGTCGTTCCCGGCATCGACGGCCGCAAGATGAGCAAATCCTACGGTAACGTAATCCCGCTGTTTGAAGACGACAAGGCAATCAAGAAAGCCATTTTTTCAATCAAAACCGACTCCCGGCCGATGGAAGAACCCAAAAATCCGGATGAAATTCTGGTTTATGAAATTTACAAATCCATCGCTTCCCCCGAACAACTGCGGGAAATGGGCGACGGCCTGCGGCAGGGCAGACTCGGCTACGGCCACATCAAAAACATGCTGCTTGACGCCGTTGTCAGCGAGATAAGAAACGCTCGGGAAAAATACAACTACTACATGGCTCACTACGATGAGGTGGAAGGCATGCTGGAAGAAGGCGCCGCCAAAGCGCGACCGGTCGCCCGCGCCACCCTCAAACGCCTCAAAGACGCCGTTTTCGGCAGATAACCGGAAAAATTCCGCCAACGGAAAAGCTCCCGCAAAATCTGCGGGAGCTTTTTCTTACGCCGGCATTCAACGGATAAAATTGGTACGGATTTTCTCTTCCGGTTCCGGCCGGGAAAGACCGGACTTCCGGCCGGCTTCAATCGATTTTAACAGCCATGACATCTCGTGCCCCAAAATGCGCATGATCTGCACGCCTTCCTTATCCTGCCAGACTTCTTCCGGCTTGTTGCCGTGCACCATGTTCCAGTAACAGCTGCTGACAACCGGCATACGGCTGATCATGAAATATTTGTTGATGACATCAAGGTTGGCGGTGGTGCCCGCCCGGCGGGCGGAAACGACGGCGGCACCGGGTTTGCCGGCAAAAACGGACGAACCGGCATAAAACACCCGGTCAAGAACCGACAGGATCCGGCCGCTTGAATGCGCATAAAACGTCGGCGAACCAAAAACGAAACCGTCGGCCTGCTCCGCTTTCTCCAAAATGCGGTTGACAATGTCGTCGTCAAACACGCAACGGTTGTTCAGCTTCCGGCAGGCGCCGCAGCCGATGCAGTCCTGCACGGCGCGGTTGCCGAGCCAGACGGTTTCGCTTTCGACGCCGTCTTCCGCCAACGCGCCGGAAACGATTTTCAAAGCCGTGTCGGTGCAGCCGTGTTCGTTGGGGCTGCCGTTTATCATCAATACCTTCATTTTTTTCTCCGTTTGCATTTTCCGACCGTACTTTTATTTATTCCGCCGGACGGATTTTTCAATTGCCCGGTATGATAAACCGTTTATAATGCCGCCGTCAACAGGAGGAGAGCAGAAAATGGAAACGACGGAAAAAATACTGAAACTGGCGGCCGAAAACCGGCAACAGGCCTTTCGCGTCATTGAGCAAAGCAACGTCATCGGCTGCTGGCAAAGCGTCGGCGCCAGAATCAACCTGATCGGTTCGCTCAAAACCGGCCTGTTGATGAAACACCGGGACATAGATTTTCATGTTTACACACCGCGACTCAATGTGGCCGAAAGCTTTCGGGCAATGACGCGGCTGGCGGAAAATCCGCGAATCGTCAAAACGGAATACGTCAACCTGACAGCAGAAGAAGACGCCTGTCTGGAATGGCACGCATGGTATCAAAGTGATGACGGAAACACCTGGCAGATTGACATGATCCATATGGCGGAGGGCTGCCGCTGGGACGGTTACTTTGAAAAATTTGCCGACCGGATCAATGCCGCCGCCGGCGCCGAAGAAAGAAAAACCATCCTGCGGCTGAAATACGAAACGCCGGACGACGCAAAAATTGCCGGCATAGAATATTATATGGCGGTTCTTCGCGACGGGATCGAAAACTACGATGATTTTGTCAGATGGCGGCAACAGCAAAAAATGGACGGCATCATTGAGTGGATGCCGGAAGCGGCAAAATAATCCCCCGCCCGAAATTTTGGTTTGCTTTTTACCCGCCGCTTATATAACATTTGATGTGTCAGAAATGACACTTTACAAAAACTAACAAAAAGGACTACAAATATGAAAAAATTAGCTCTCGTCGTCGTACTGCTGGCCTTGTCCGCCTGCACCGGCACCCGCGGAACCATCGGCAGCCAAAGAGTCTGCACCAACGATTACCTGCTTGGCGTCATCTCCCTTTCCGAGCTGGTCAGCCCCTGCGGCAAATAAATTCGCCCGCTTTTAACAAAAATGTCCTTCCGTTAAAGAAGGACATTTTTGTTTTGCCGAAAAAAACGCCGCCGATTCTTTCAAAATATAAGACACTTCTAATTTGTTATTTTTTGTAATATCATTTAATAGTAGACTAAATATCTAAAACTTTTCGCCTTTTCGGTTTGCGGCAACCTTTTTGTCAATTTTCGATTTACTTTTGCGTAATATATTCTATAATGAAAACAGAATACCAAATTATTAAGCCATATGAGAAATTATTTTTCAGTTTTAGCTGCAGCCATGTGCTTTTCAGCTATGAGTGTATCCGCGCAAAGCGCAAGTGAGAACAATTATTGGGCAGACGATGCAATCAAAGCGAGCGCTATTGTCTATGCCGGAGCAAACGTTCTGGAACCCGCACCAATCTATGGTGCCGCGATCGGACTTAACTGTTACTTTCTGAGGGCAGAGTTTGAAATCGGCGGCAGCTGGATTGATCCGGGGGCTTCTTTCTCGCGCAAACAAATGCTGTACTTCAGCCCGTCTTTCGGTCTGGCTCATACTTTCCAAAAGAAATATGAGGTTTACCTCATGAGTTCCTGGATAAATTGGGGCAGTACGGTGTTGGAAGAGGCAGACAACAACCATTGCGGGCATGACGTCTTTGAAAAAGACCTGTTCCACTGGCGTCTCAAAGCCGGAACCAACATTGCGATCAGCAAAAGACTGTTCGTCAATGTAGATGTCAGCTATATGTTCCCCAAATCCAATACGGGGGGGGGGGTATATATATTATGACAATCTTTCTGTTCGCGCGGGTATCGGTTATCGTTTCTGATAAAACGTCCCGCCGACGGATACAAAAAAAGGATGCTGCTTAATGCCGCATCCTTTTTTTATTTTGCCTCACCTGACAGAAATGTATTTTTTCAGAGCTTTTTATGAACCGTCAGACCATGGATTTTTTATTATGACAGCCCCACGCATCTATAAACTTTATAAAAACGACTGTCATTATCAGGTTATCGGCATCGGCAAACATTCCGAAAACTTGGAAGACATGTTCATTTGTAAAGCTTCATACACCCCGTCGATTTCTCCAAAGGGCAAATTTGGTGCAGACCGGACAAAATACGGGAAGAAACAAAAAGACGGAAAATCGCGGCTTTAAAAATTAAATAAAAAACGGTATTCAAAAAACTGCGTTTATGCCAATTAAGCCTTTATTTTATTAAAAGCTTCCTGCCGTCCCTAAGAAAAAAATGCTGCTACCGGTACAATCATCCAACTTGCCCGGCTAAGAGCCGACGTAAAACCGAGCCGAGCTGCGCAAGTCGGAAAAATTTTTTTACGATCTGATTTTTCTTTGCCAATCATCTGTTTTTCCGCCTATTTGCATCCTCAAAAGCGTTTGACGTTTTTAAAAATATTTCAAACGATTGACTTAATTTTAAGATTGTGCTATGATTATTTTATAATTTCGGAGAATGTTCCGGCTGCCACTGTGCCAACATCGCCGGAAAAGCTTCGTTCAAAATGAAAAACAAAAAACAATGAAAGACACCGAGGCGCAAACCGTTAAAAACCGCCGCCCGGCTGCCGGAAAGGAAAAACCAATGAAAAACACCAAGGCCAAGCTGTTAAAAACCGCCGCCCGACTGTTTGCCAGCCGCGGCACGGAAGGCGTTTCCACCCGCGAACTGGCCGGGCAGGCAGGCGTAAACCTGTGCGCCATCAGCTATTATTTCGGTTCCAAACAAAAACTGTACGAGGCGGTGATCGACGAAGTGATTGACACCGTCAGACAAAACCTGTTGCCGGCGCCGGGAAACGGGGCACCGGCCGCGGACAATCCACGGGAAAACGTCAAAACCGTCATCGGCCGTTTCTTCGATTTTCTGTGCGGCGACAAAATTTCCGACGTGCAGGCCCGGCTGATGATCAACGAAATCATCAGTCCGTCGTCCGTTTACGACAAAATTTACCAAAACATTCTGGAGCCGGCGCACCGGCAGATTTCCCGACTGGCGGCACAGGAAACAGGCGCGGACGAAAACAGCCCGCAGGTGCTTATCCTGACCCATACCCTGTTCGGCCAGGCGGTGATGTTCCGCATCCACAAGGAAGCCCTGCTGCGGCGGATGAAAATCAAACAGTATACGCCGGAACTGCTGAACGAGATAAAAAAACACATTGAGGAAAACTGCGACGCCATATTGGAACAGGCAAGGAGGCAAAAATGAAAAAGATTCCGACAATTCTGATTGCTGCCGCCGCAGCGGTCGCCGCCTTTTTCCTGCTGACTGCCGGCAAAAAAGACGATGACGGCGTGATCACTCTTTACGGCAACGTTGACATCCGCCAGGTAGACATGAGCTTCCGGGTGCCGGGAACGTTAAAGGAAATGTTTTTTGAAGAAGGCGAACGGGTCCAAAAAGGCGATCTGCTGGCCGCGCTCGACGACGAAGACTATCGCCGGACATACGAAAAGTCGCTGGCGGAAATCAAAAGATGCGAAGCACAGCTGAGGGAAGCGGTTTCGCTGCTTGAAACCAACCTGCCCCTGTGCAAACAGAAAATTTCTTCCGAACGAAGCTGCATTTCCTATGCCAACGCCCGCGACGAAGCGGCCGCTGCCGTCGAAGCGGCCAAAAGCGCCGGACGTTATGAAAAGAACCAGCTCGAATACACCAAAATATACGCGCCGGCAGACGGCATCGTCAGTTCCCGTATTCAGGAGCCCGGCGCTACCGTTTCCGCCGGACAGCCGGTTTATACCGTAACCAAAACCGAACCTTTGTGGATCCGCGTTTACCTGCCGGAACCCAAGCTCGGCCGCGTAGATTACGGCAGCAAGGCAGTCATCGTCACCGACGGCATCGACCCGGCAACCGGTGAAAGAAAACATTACCGCGGACATGTCGGCTACATTTCCCCGGTGGCGGAATTTACCCCCAAAACCGTACAGACGGAAGAACTGCGAACCGATCTGGTTTACCGCCTCAACATCTATGTCGACGATGCCGACCGTTTTTTGAAACAGGGAATGCCGACGACGGTAAAAATTTATGCCGAACACGAGGAGAAAAGCGATGACGGCGAAAAACTGCATTGAAACAAAGGATCTGGTCAAGACTTTCGCCGGCGGCAAAACGACTGCCGTCGATCATCTGTCGCTGACGATTGAAAAAGGGCAGACGGTCGGTCTGATCGGCGCCGACGGCGCCGGCAAAACCACCCTTCTCCGGCTGATCGGAGGACTGCTGCTGCCGGACGCCGGCAGCCTTTCCGTCTGCGGGCTGGATCCGGTGAAGGACAAGGCACGGCTTTCCGCCAAAATCGGTTACATGCCGCAAAAGTTCGGCCTTTACGAAGACCTGACGGTGCGGGAAAATCTGGAGTTTTACGCCGATTTGAAAAACATCGGCCGCGATTTTTCCGCAATGCTTGCCTTTGCCGGCCTTAGCGCCTTTCAGGAACGGCTTGCGGGAAAGCTTTCCGGCGGCATGAAACAAAAGCTGGGACTGGTCTGCGCGCTGGCCGGCAGCCCCGAACTGATCCTGCTTGACGAACCTTCGGTCGGGGTCGATCCGGTTTCCCGCCGGGAACTTTTAAAAATGGTTAAAAGCGCGGCCGGCGGCAAGGCAACGGTGTTGTGGTCCACCGCCTATATGGACGAAGCCCACGGATTTGACACCGTGATCGTTATTGACAAAGGGCGGATCATTTATCAGGGACGGCCCGGCGACCTGGCGCCCGACAGCCGCCGTTTCGAAGAAAAGGTAATCGAGCTGACGGGCGGCTATGAGCAAAAGGAATCGCCGGTCGCCGCAAACTTTTCGATGTCGCCGGCAAAATGCGAATACACGGTCGAAGCGCTTGATCTGGTCAAACGTTACGGCGATTTTTACGCGGTGAAAAACAACACCTTTCATATCCGCAAAGGTGAAATTTTCGGTCTGCTCGGTCCCAACGGCGCCGGCAAATCGACTTCTTTCAAAATGATGTGCGGCCTGGCCAAACCCACGTCCGGCACCGCCCGCATCATGGGAACGGACATCGTCCGGAACGCTTCGGCGGCGCGCGCCCATCTCGGTTACATGGCACAGAAGTTTTCGCTTTACCCGAACCTGAGCGTTCGCCAGAATCTTGAATTTTTTGCCGGCGCCTACGGACTTTTCGGCCGGGAGGGAAAGGAAGCGGTTGAACGAATGACCGAAATTTTCGGCTTTGCGCGTTATCTTGACAGCGACGCCCGCGAACTGCCGCTCGGCTACAAACAGCGGCTGTCGCTGGCCTGCGCCGTCATGCATAACCCGCCGGTGCTGTTTCTCGACGAACCGACTTCGGGCGTTGACGTCATCACCCGGCGCGAATTTTGGAATCATATCGTTTCGCTTGCCCGCAAAGGCGTCACCGTATTGATCACCACTCACTTTATGGACGAGGCCGAATTCTGCGACCGTATCAGCCTGTTTTACCGCGGCCGGACCATCGCCACCGGCACCCCGGCGGAACTGAAAAACGAAGCCGGCGCCCGCACGCTGGAAGAAGCCTTCGTCAACATCATTTTGCAACAGGGGGAACAAACCGCATGAGTATTACCCTTGCATTTATCAAAAAGGAATTTTTGCAGATTATCCGCGACCCCTCCAGCCTGATCATCGCCTTTGTGCTGCCGACATTGCTGCTGTTTATTTACGCCTACGGCATCAACCTCGATTTTGCCAACGTCCGGCTGGGCATCAAAAACGACGACGGCAGCCCGGCAACCGAGGAACTGGCCGGCGCCTTCGGACAAAACCGTTTTATTACCGCCGTACGCTACGACGACAGAAAACAAATGCAGGCCGACCTTACCCGCGCAAAAATTCAGGGCGCGCTTACCATTCCGTCGGATTTCACGCGGCGGCTGGCGGCCGGCAAAGACGCCTCCCTGCAGCTTATTACCGACGGCGCCAACATCAATCAGGTGGGCCATACGCAAAACTACGTCAATCAAATTGTTTCCGGCTGGCTGCAAAAAAGCGGATTTGCCACGGCGGCTTCTCCCGCCGTCGAGGTGCAGGCACGCTATCGGTACAATCAGAACGCCGACGGACGACGGGCGCTGGTGCCGAGTTCGCTGGCCGTTACCATGACGCTGATCGGCATTCTGCTGACCGCGCTGGTCGTTTCCCGCGAATGGGAACGAGGCACCATGGAAGCGCTGCTTGCTGCCAACATTCGTCCGATTCATATTGTCATCGGCAAATATGTTCCTTATTTTGTCGTCGGCATGTTGTCGCTTACGTTCAGCATGTTTGTCATTATCTTTGTCTTCGGCCTGCCGTTTGGCGGCAGCTATTGGGTGCTTTTTATCGTCAGCGCTTTGTTTTTGTACGCGTCGCTCGGCATCGGGCTGATCATATCCAGCCTTCTGCGCGACCAGCTGCTGGCCAGCATGGCTTCGCTGATCATCGGCTTTCTGCCGGCGCTGATGATGTCCGGCGTTGTCTTTCCGATCCTTTCAATGCCGCCGTTTTTCCGCTGGCTGACCAAGCTGTTGCCGCCAACCCATTACGTCAGCTTCATCAAAAGCGAATTTCTGGCCGGCACCGTTTGGCAAAACGCATTGACCAGTTCGCTGTTTCTGCTGCTGCTCGGATTTTTGTTTTCGCTGCTGGTTTATAAAAAAACCGCAAGGAGGCTTGATGACTGAACGCTTCTTCCGCCTGTGGGCGCTGATCAAAAAAGAATTTCTGACCATCCTGCGCGACCCCAAAAGCCGCATCATTATCATTGTCCCGCCGCTCATCCAGCTGACGCTGTTTGCCAACATCCTGACCATGGAAACAAAAAACGCCGACATTGCGGTGATCGACGCTTCAAACACGCTGGAATCGCGGGAATTCGTCGCCGGCATCGAGAACTCCCGCTGGTTCGGCCGCGTCATTCGTTCCGACAACCTCCGGCAGGCGCGCGAGAATCTGAAAAACGAAAATATCCACGGCATTCTCCTCATCCGGCAGGACTTTGCCCGCCGACTGAAAAAAGGGCAAAACGCCGACGTCCTGCTGATTTTGGACGGCCGGACGCCGACGACGGCCACCGGCTTAAACGGCTATGTCACGCAGATTGCCGCCGCCTTCTCGCAAAAGTTCGCCGCCCGGACGGGCGTCGCCGGCGCTTCGGTTGTGACGGCAGCCCGCAGCTGGTTTAACCCGAACGCGGTTTACCAGTGGTATCTGGTGATTTCGCTGATCGTGATTCTGGCGCTCGTCATTACCCTGATGCTGACTTCGCTGTCGGTGGCCAGAGAACGGGAGCTGGGCACTTTTGAACAGTTGATCGTCAGCCCGTATACGGCTTTTGAAATCCTCGTCGGCAAAACCGTGCCGCCGCTTTTCATCGCGCTGATCCTGCAATCGGCCATGACGCTGGCCGCCGTTTTCTTTTTCGCCATTCCGTTTACCGGCTCGTTCTTCCTTTTCATTTTCTCTTCTTTTATCGCCCTGCTTTCTTTTGTCGGCGTCGGACTGTTCATTTCTTCCGTCTGCGCCAACCAGCAGCAGGCGATACTCGGGGCGTTTGCTTTCATGATGCCGGCCATTTTGCTTTCCGGCTTCGTGTCGCCGGTTGAAGACATGCCGGCGTTTTTGCAATATCTGACTTACGCCAATCCGATCCGCTTTTTCATCAAAATCGGCAACGGATTGTTTCTTAAAGATGTCGGCGTCACCGACATCTGGCCGGAACTGGTGCCGTTATCCGTCATTGCTGCCGTCACCCTCGGCTTTGCCGCCATGACATTCAAACGCAATCTGGAGTAGCCGTCGGAGCTCGGTTTGCAAAATTTGACAAATTAAACGAAAAAGCATAAAATACAACAACAATGCCAAAACAACCCGAAAATACGCCGATGGAACCGGAACACGCAAAGTTTGACGAAATCATCAACACCGTTTCGCCCGACGAGATGAGAAATCCGCCGCCGTCGGAAGAACGCGGAAAAAACATTGCCGTATTTGCCCGTTTTATCGCCAACGCCCACCCGGGCTGGCCTTCTTTTCCGGAAGAAATCCGCGACAGATTCCGCCGGGAAATCGAAAACCTCTACAACCGCAACGGCAACGGTCCGGAAAATCTGCTGAAAGAAATGGAAAAGACGCTGATCCGCAGCATTCCGGACAATCACGCCTTTATCCTCAACCCCGACAAAAGCCGGGCACTTGACGAAAACGAAAGCGCCGCCGTCGACGGCAAAATCATCGACAAGGCGCCAACGCCGGAAACGGGCGACAACAGCGCCTATTCTTTGGCTGAAACCCCGGCCTGCAAAACGCTGTTCCGATCGGGAACGGAAGACTTTCCGCTGGCAATTTTTGAAAAACGCGACCGCAGCGGAAACAAAATCGGCATTGTTTCTCTCACCAAATGCCCGCCGCCCGGCGACGAAAAATACAATTCAGAAGCGCTGAAAAAAGTGTTTGCCGACAACTACGGCAAATGGAACGCCGTCGTACTCGACGTTCGCGGCAACGAAGGAGGCAACGCCGACGTCATTAATTTTGTCAACGAAAAATTATGCGGCTCCCCGCCGCGGTACTTTCGCCGACAGGAAATGCGAACCACGCCGGAGGCAAAAATCCTGCAGGAGCAGAAATATAATCGCGCCTTTCTCGACCGGCTGCATGCGCAAAATCCGGAAGGTTACAAAAGCCCCGAATTTACGGAACCGGATTTTTCCGCCGGACAAGGCTATGACGGCAATATTTACGTTTTGACGGACCGCAGGACCGGATCGTCGGCCGAATTCGTCAGCGGTCTGCGCCGGCACCCGAAAGTCAAATACGTCGGGGAAAACACGCACGGCTGCGGAGAATACGGCGACACGGCAACAGCCCTTCTGCCCAACGGCGGATATCTGAACATGGGTATTTATAAAAACGAACTGTTTGCCGGTATTCGCGAAGGAGAAGGTCTGGCGCCGACCCACAGGACTCCGCCCGGACGCGATGCTTTTGACCATTGCATGCAGCTTATGCAATACGATTTTGCCAGAGAACGCGTTTCCTCCCGTTTGCCGCCCCATGCCAAATCTGCCCGGCCGGCGGAACGGACAAATATATCCGGCGGCCGGCTCAAAGACGGTTATCTCCGCTGAACGCATCGTCTTTTTTGCAGGCTTTAAAACGACGCGCATTTGTTGATATCCCCCGGAAGATGATTATATGATTTTTGTCATTATTTACATAACGAAAGGGAAATATCATGAAATATTGGATTCTCGGACTGTCGCTGATGGTTATGGCCTGTTCCCACAGCGTTGACGTCAAAGACCAGGCCAGTTACAAATGCGGAGACCAGATCATCCGGGTAACGGTCTTAAACGACAACTCCATGATCGTACGCGCCAACGGCATCGACCACGTACTGACCAAAGTCGCCTCGCCGGCGGGTGAAAAATACGAAGACGCGGTATCGCAGGTTTCCTTTACCAAACAGGACGGCGAATTCTATCTCGGCATGCAGGGCCGCAACTACCCGCTCTGTCTGAAAATCAAGTAGCCGCCGGACAATCCGGCAAACAAAAAAAACTCCCGCCGAAGCCGCGGGAGTTTTTTAAAAACCGTTTCGTCGACCGCGCCCGTATCGGAACATTCAGTCGCCGTAACGGTCAAACAATCTTTTCAGCTCCTCTATTTTCTCTTCCCTGACCGCTTCGTCGGCAAAAGAACGGGCGACGCAATGCCGGAGATGCTTTTGCAGAATATTGCCTTCCACCGCCTTGACAGCAGAACGCACCGCCCGCAGCTGGCTGAGGATATCGGGACAATAGCGCCCGTCTTCGATCATTTTTTTTATGCCTTCGATCTGCCCGGCAATGCGATTTAAGCGCGGAATGTTTTCCAGATGGCTCGGATTATGTTCTTCCATTGTTTTCCCCTTTTCAAAGGTTGACGCTGCCGGCAAGAATAACCGCTTTTATCCAAAAAGTACAGCCGGAACGAAAAAAAACGTTCCGGCATCTTTCCGGCAGAGTTTATTTGCTCCCGCAGGCACAGTCATCGCCGCATTTGTTTTCCGGCGTGCACTGGCAGTTATCGCCGCAGGAACAGTCTTTACCGCAGCGGCACTCTTCGCCGCAGCGGCAATCGTCGCCGCATTGACAGTTTTCGCAGGTACAGTTCGGGTTTTTACATTTGCTCATTGTTTCTTTTCTCCTTTTAATACCCTATACGGGTATTCTGTTTATATACCCCATAAGGGTATTTGTCAAGTTAAAACATTCTGCAGACTATCGTAAACGGTTATAGACAACGGCGGAAATTTCCGCGGCAAGAGCCGCATTTTCCCGGTCAGACATCCGGGAATCGGAAACCATCACCGCGATATAATATGTCCGGCCGTCCGGCAAAATCACAAAACCGGCATCATTGTCGGCAATTTTTATTCCTTCGGCCGTTCGCGAAGACGAGCCTGTCTTATGCCCGAAAACCGTTCCCTGCGGCAGCCCCGCTTTCAACTTATCGCCGCCGGTCACGGTTGCCGTCATTATCTGATCGAAAAATTTGCGGTTTTCCGGCGTCAAAATATCGCCTTCGCGCATGGTTTTTAAAAATCGGACAACATCTGCCGGCGAAGCACGGTTGACATATTGTTTGGCAATGTCCGCATTCATTTCCTTTTCATTGGCGGAAACTTCAATCTCCCCAAATCCGAGACGTTTTAAATAAGCCTGCATCTGCTCCGTTCCTCCGGTGTATGCCAGCAAAATGTCGGCAGCATTATTATCGCTTTCGGCAACCATATATTCCAACAGACGTGCAACGCTTATCCCGTAAGGATAGGTTCGCCGTTCGTCACGCATCGGGCTGTAGGTTCGTTCGTCAATCATGTCGCGGGTAATCGTTAATTCTACCTTGTCCGGATCAGCGTTCTCACGCTCCAGTTCGTCGAGAACCCGTACGGCAATAAAAAGCTTGAATACGCTCAAAAGGGGATATTTTCCTTCCTCATGAACAAAAGAACGAGAACCGGCAACAACGGCCGCCCCGACCCGGCAGTCTTTGCCGGCAGCAAGACGGTCCAGTCGATAAGCAAGCGAACTGAAATAAAATCCGGCTGCCGCGGCACAGATCAATACCACTAAACCGGCTGCCGCATAAAATTTTTTATTCTTCATCATTTTTACTTTTTAGCATAAAATCATTTAATAAAAAATGAAACGGGCATCATCGATAAAAACATACTGTTTTTGCCGCAACCTAAAGGCACTTTTGCTTCGCAGCCACTTAAAAATTTTTTAAAACTGCGGCATAAACGTTTGAACCGCATATACTACCATAACTAGTTATTTTCAAAAGATACATCAAAAAAATGACCAAAAACTTCTAGTAATAAAATATTTAGATTATTTTTACAACCAAAAGCAGTTATTGTTAAAAAATGAGAAATATAACTTTTGATTACCAAAAATTGTATATTGTTAATTGTCTGCACAAACTTATAAGCAAATATTAGTTGAGAAACGACAGCGTTTCAATTTTCTATTTATAAATGTTTCATAAAATATTTACTACTTTTGATGGATAAATACATTGTATTAACAACCAAAATATGTTTCTAATGTGATTTTGCCATTACTAACATCAAGATTGTTTTCATAACATAAAGTTGTACTTTTAGCTTGTTTTTTCAAAATTAATGTGAGACCATACGATTATTATTTGTGACTTTGTGTCCAAGAGTTATATGCACTTGTATTTCATAACAAAATTGCATCTTATAAATTACAATTGTTGGGAGATTATGTATGAAACATACACTACCGGAAAAAAGCACAACTAAACTTCCCAAAAAATATTGGTTCACTCTTATCCTTATGTGGATTGTTTGTATATTAGCTTCCATTCTATTAATAGGAAATAGTTATGCTGGAGGCCAATATGTTGATTTCATAAAATCTTTTTCTATTTTTGCACTTTTTCTAATCATGTTCTATTTTTTTCAAAAATTCTTAGATAAGATAAATTTAATTAAAATATATACGACACTTTTTTATTCTACCTTATTTTTGTTTATATTCACCGCATACACTCACATTCCAAATATTCCACTTCCATACGGAGAGGGAATCAATGCATATAAATATATGGTAAGTACAGGTAACTTTATATTTGGCTATTATTTATTTCTCTTTATTTTTCTTACTTTAAATACAACTTATTTAATAATCAAAAAAAAGTTGCAACATATTCAAACACAAATCCCCTTTTTTACTCATTACATTATTTTTTTATATTTAATGATTATTACCTATCTCCCTGTAATTGCTACTTACATAATTAAATATTTTGTTTTTTTCAAAATCATTAGAAGATAAACTTTATGGAGTCTAAAAATGTCTCAATATACTTTATACATTCATTCTTGGTTTGTAACAATCGGATACCACACCGGCTTTACCTTGGAAGAAACAACAGAAAACGGAAGTTCTACCAGAACAATTGACTTGTCAAAAGATAAAATAACCGGAAATATTATCACACCGGAACCGGCGGAGATATTGCCATCGGCAGAGTTCCCGTGTTAACCGGAAGCGATGCCGTTGCCGCCTTCAACAAAATCACTATTGCGACATCCATTTTAGACTCTTATCAACTCGATTACGGGCATTTAACAAGCAATTGTAATTCCAGTACAGAAGTGTTAATCGACAACTTTGTTCCCGGCTGGAAAGGAAGAGCCGGAGAAATTTTTGATCAGCTGCCGGGTTTTTACGTCGGGGACGAATATAACAGATTCAGAAACAATCCATATGTACAACAAGCATTAAACAATGCCAATGCCGTCATTGAACAATTGACCGAAGCCGGCATTGATCTCGGCTCTTCCGCATTAAAATGGCTTAATACCGACGACGGATTTATCACTTTTGACATTGACGGTACCCCTTACATGATTGACAAGGACGGAAGATTATATGAAAAAGGAGATGACGGGCTATATCGTGCCGTTCTCGGAGATATACTGCAACAATGTCTGCTGCCTGCCACTTTTGAAGACACGCTGAAAAAAATCAAAGACCTGTTCGGGACGGCGGAAGAAGTTCGTTCGCCGCTGGTGGTTGATTTGGACGGTGACGGTGTGGAAACGGTTACCGCGGAAGGCGGCGTTTATTTTGACCACGACGCAAACGGCTTCAAAGAAAACAGCGGATGGGTCGGACAGGATGACGGAATTTTGGTCCGGGACATCAACGGAAACGGAACTATCGATAACGGAACGGAATTGTTTGGCAACAATTCCGTTCTTTCGTCCGGGGAAAAGGCCGTCAACGGCTTTGAAGCGTTAAAAGATCTTGACGACAACAACGACGGTATTTTCGACCGCAACGACAAAGCTTGGAACGAAGTCAAAATTTGGCAGGACAAAAATTTTAACGGCAATTATTCAAATATAAAACCGGCGAATCCTGTTTTCGCTTAATATGAGAATTGTAAAATATTCACCATCTTAAATAGAAAAAATACGTCTCAGCCACAACTAAAACCTGTTTTTATATTCCGACGGTAATTTTTAATTCTATTTTTGATTGTTTTAAGTTCTTATTTAAAAATACAGTTGTATTTTTCGCTTGCTTTTTCTCGTCTAAAGTGAAAATATACAATTATTATTTGTGAAACGCTTTTATACAACTAATAATCTTTTAATATATGGAAAAATACATATGGATACTTCTCAAATCATCTCCGGTCTCACGGAACATTTTATTAACGATGTTAAAATTTCACACCTGTTGGCAGAAAACAATCCTTTCAAAAAGTTTATGTATCATTTGGAAAATAAAACAAAACACGGTTGGGGATACAAAAGCTTCTGCATATTATGTTTATTATACGGCATCAGCACACAAATTTTTGTATTTTTCAATGGCAACCAATATGCATGGGCTATGTTGCCATTAACTCTTTCACTATGCTGCTATATCGGATTAAATTATCACCACGTAGTCTTTCAAAGTAAAGAAAATATCGAAAAAAGAATAAAAAATGCATATTGGCAAATATTTTTTATTTTATACAGCAGCGTAATTTTGGGAATTTTAATAATAAATTATACCATTTCTTCTGATAACGATATCTGGAATATAAAATTTTCTTCCGACAACTTTTTTTTCATTTATTCCATTATAATCGGTTTTCTCCTTCACCTTATCTTTTTATATAATAATATCTTTATCTTATATACATATTATCAGGCAATATTTATTCAGCAAGGTGAACAAAAAAGATTTTTCTTAATAGCGCAATTATTGGCTCCCATTATTTGTACAGCACTTATATGGGCAACATATGATTCCTTTTTATCAAAAGAACATAACATTTTCTTCCAGTCTTTATGTCTTTTTTTTGAAAGTTATTTATCTTATACCATCTTATATATCTTATCTGTTTTCACTTTGTATCTGCTTCGCAATCTTTCTTTTGGCATCAATAAATCTAATTTATAATCAGGAAAACAAAACATGTCCAATACTAACGTTTCTTCAAGTGAAATTAATACATTTAAAGACTTTCTAACACAATATGCTCAAGAGTTAGGAATTTCTAAGTCAATTATCGGAGAACTAATAACAGATCAATTTGCTTCAAAATTATTAAAAATGGCAAAACAATATAATTGGCAACAAATAAGTCCTATATTTACAAGTTCAATATCAGGAGTTCGGAATCAAAATTCTCTATTATTTATGCGTGATATTTCACGAGGGCTAGCCGGATTACTAAAAAAAGCAGGTCCAGCAGCAGCTTTACTTACTGCTATATATAGCGATTGGACAGGAAACGGCATCCCTCTTAATGAAACATCCAAAACATTAACTCAATTAGCTGTAGGTGCTTTGATTGGGGTTATGTTTGCAGGTGCCCCTATTATTATTCCTCTTACAATTGCAGCAGGAATTGGATATTATGTAGACAAATTTTGGGATGATACAATAGACGTTTTATCGGACGGATTTGCGTTCTTATTTCAAAAGTTACCATATTACTTAGACAATTGGAGAGTTGTGAAAAAAATCAAAGACCAATTTGAAACGGCGGAAGAAGTTCGTTCGCCGCTGGTGGTTGATTTGGACGGTGACGGTGTGGAAACGGTTACCGCGGAAGGCGGCGTTTATTTTGACCACGACGCAAACGGCTTCAAAGAAAACAGCGGATGGGTCGGACAGGATGACGGAATTTTGGTCCGGGACATCAACGGAAACGGAACTATCGATAACGGAACGGAATTGTTTGGCAACAATTCCGTTCTTTCGTCCGGGGAAAAGGCCGTCAACGGCTTTGAAGCGTTAAAAGATCTTGATGACAACAACGACGGCATTTTCGACCGCAACGACAAAGCTTGGAACGAAGTCAAAATTTGGCAGGATAAAAATTTTAACGGTAATTATTCAATTGTAAAGTCGGCGAATCCCGTTTTCGTTTAATAGGAGAATTAACAAATATTTACTATCTTAAATGGAAAAAGCACACTCCAATCACAATTAAAACGTGTTTTTATGTTTTGTGGTAACTTTTAATTCTCTTTTTGATTGTTTTAATTGCTTATTTAGTATATACGGTTGTGTTTTTTGCTTGCCTTTTCTAAATTATTATGAAACCATACAATTATTATTTGTGATTTTGTGTCCGAGAGTTATATGTACTTGTATTTCATAACAAAATCGCATCTTATAAATTACATTTGTTGGGAGATTATGTATGAAACATACACTACCGGAAAAAAGCACAACTAAACTTCCTAAAAGATATTGGTTCTCTCTTATCCTTATGTGGATTGTTTGTATTTATATTATGAATAATTTGAAACAAGTTAACATTTCAACAATCTATACAATGCACATACTAACCTTTTCAGCTTTTTGTAGCTTTTTGCTTTTACATTGGCTAACGTTTTATTTTGTTAATCACTTTTTGGAAGAAGTCAATTTAATCGTATTTCATACTGTTGCTTTTTATATTATATTAATTTTTATTCCTATAATTTCTATTCAGTTTTTTGGATTTGGAGACTTTTACCTTTTTCCCATTTTACCTGAATACCGTAATTTTCTTAGGCAAACAGCAGGAAACATACATGAATATTTTATATTACTTTTTATATATTTAGCTTTTTATACTACATTTTTTATTCTTTTAAAAAAAATCAAGCACATAAACACCCCTAAAGAACTTTTTACAAAATTTATAATCTTCTGGGGTGAAATGTTTGCCATAGTCTTTCCTATAATAGGAATATATACTTTCAACACTAAATATTACAATTTTTATTGGTAATTACAGCAGGAGATAAAAATGTCTCAATATACTTTATATGTTCATTCATGGGATATTGGTAGTGGAACACGGGGAGGTAACCACACCGGCTTTACCTTGGAAGAAACAACGGAAAACGGAAGTTCTACCAGAACAATTGACTTGTCAAAAGATAAAATAACCGGAAATATTATCTTTAATTACGACAACACCGGAACCGGCGGAGATATTGCCATCGGCAGAGTTCCCGTGTTAACCGGAAGCGATGCCGTTGCCGCCTTCAACAAAATCACTATTGCGACATCCATTTTAGACTCTTATCAACTCGATTACGGGCATTTAACAAGCAATTGTAATTCCAGTACAGAAGTGTTAATCGACAACTTTGTTCCCGGCTGGAAAGGAAGAGCCGGAGAAATTTTTGATCAGCTGCCGGGTTTTTACGTCGGGGACGAATATAACAGATTCAGAAACAATCCATATGTACAACAAGCATTAAACAATGCCAATGCCGTCATTGAACAATTGACCGAAGCCGGCATTGATCTCGGCTCTTCCGCATTAAAATGGCTTAATACCGACGACGGATTTATCACTTTTGACATTGACGGTACCCCTTACATGATTGACAAGGACGGAAGATTATATGAAAAAGGAGATGACGGGCTATATCGTGCCGTTCTCGGAGATATACTGCAACAATGTCTGCTGCCTGCCACTTTTGAAGACACGCTGAAAAAAATCAAAGACCTGTTCGGGACGGCGGAAGAAGTTCGTTCGCCGCTGGTGGTTGATTTGGACGGTGACGGTGTGGAAACGGTTACCGCGGAAGGCGGCGTTTATTTTGACCACGACGCAAACGGCTTCAAAGAAAACAGCGGATGGGTCGGACAGGATGACGGAATTTTGGTCCGGGACATCAACGGAAACGGAACTATCGATAACGGAACGGAATTGTTTGGCAACAATTCCGTTCTTTCGTCCGGGGAAAAGGCCGTCAACGGCTTTGAAGCGTTAAAAGATCTTGACGACAACAACGACGGTATTTTCGACCGCAACGACAAAGCTTGGAACGAAGTCAAAATTTGGCAGGACAAAAATTTTAACGGTAATTATTCAAATATAAAATCGGCGAATCCTGTTTTCGTTTAATAGGAGAATTAACAAATATTTACTATCCTAAATGGAAAAAGCACACCTCAACCACAATTAAAACGTGTTTTTATGTTTTGTGGTAACTTTTAATTCTCTTTTTGATTGTTTTAATTGCTTATTTAGTATATACGGTTGTATTTTTTGCTTGCCTTTTCTAAATTATTATGAAACCATACAATTATTATTTGCGAAACGCTTTTATACAACTAATAATCTTTTAACGCATTTTGATGAGGAATAATTATGCTCTTTAAGAAATATACCGTCTATGAAAACAAATTGAGTGAACAACTCAGTGACGATAATCCATTAAAACAAAAACTCATCAACATGGAAACTCCGACTGACCATCATCCCGTTTATTCGTTTTTATCCATAGGATTACTGATTTATATCTGGGTATTTTTAATGATCATTTTATACGAGAAATCTTATGGTTATAAATGGAATATATTTCCGGTTATTCTTGCAACTTTTTGTTTCCGAAATGGATATAAAAGAAATAATATTCTTTGCTTAGATCATCGCTCTAATATCACAAATAATATAATCCTTTACTCGGCCTTCTTTTATTCTATGCTAATGGTTATCTATGATCCGCGAGCAAATATTCCTTCTGAAGAGATAAAAAATTTTTATATATTTTTTACCAATAATGGCTTAAAAAAATTTAATTATAATACTTATGTTTGCCTAAATATATTATCTTATACAACAATTGGAGTAATTCTCAGTTATTGTAACTGTACGTATTTTCTGTACAGAAGCTTTTATTCTTTTAAAAAGGATAATCCCAACTCTCACCTTTACAGAAACTATCTTATCTTTTCATCAATATTTCCTTTTCTGATATACTTAATCATCTGCGGAAATAATAATTCTGGACCATTTAATACAGGTATAACAGAGGATTGGTTTAAGATTATTATTAGAAACAGTTCTCCTCTAATCTTTATCCTCTTTCCGGTAATGATTTTCACGATGATGCGATCATCATATTATCTGATACTATATAAAATCGCCACTTTTAGTAAATAATTTTTATATTAGGAGGAATCTATGGAACATAAATTATCTGATTTAGAAAAACAATCTGTGGCAAATGAAGTAAAAGAAATATTTAATAACATAGGATTTCCTTTAATAGGAGAAGGAGCACGAAGATTGGTAGAATCCTTTGATCAGTATATACAAGCTGCAGAAAAGGTAATTAAAGAAGGTGGTCTCGCTAAGGCAGGAAAAGATACCATAAATAATTTTTATACAAAACTAGATATTTTAAGAGGCACTCAACGTACTTTAAAATTAGGAGGATGGTTAGAGTTATTTCCAGCAATACGAGAAACCTTACAAAACAACGATATTAATCCTGTAGCAAAAACAACTGTTGGAATATTAATAACAGGAACTTTACTGGCAAATTCACCTTACATTATTGGTGTTTTAGGAACTATTTCAATTGGAGGACTTCTTGATTATTTCTGGGAAGATTTAAAATATGGAGCTATGACATTAAAAGATTTTATTTCAGAATTGATTAAAGAAGGTTTCACAAGTGCTGGTGGAAAGGTCTTAGATGAAAAAAAATGCCGTATCAATCTTAATGATATGCTACAGCAGTGTTTAATACCAACTCCAAAAGAACAAATATGCAAAATCAAAGACCTGTTCGGGACGGCGGAAGAAGTTCGTTCGCCGCTGGTGGTTGATTTGGACGGTGACGGTGTGGAAACGGTTACCGCGGAAGGCGGCGTTTATTTTGACCACGACGCAAACGGCTTCAAAGAAAACAGCGGATGGGTCGGACAGGATGACGGAATTTTGGTCCGGGACATCAACGGAAACGGAACTATCGATAACGGAACGGAATTGTTTGGCAACAATTCCGTTCTTTCGTCCGGGGAAAAGGCCGTCAACGGCTTTGAAGCGTTAAAAGATCTTGATGATAACAACGACGGCATTTTCGACCGAAACGACAAAGCTTGGAACGAAGTCAAAATTTGGAAAGATGCTAATGGAAACGGCATCGTTGACGAAGGAGAACTGCTGACGCTGGAACAGGCCGGCATCGCCGGAATCAACCTGGATTATGACAACCAGGAAAACGTCGACGAAAACGGAAACGCACACAAACAAACCGGAACATTCATCAAAACCGACGGAACAACCGGAACCATAACCGACGTTTGGTTTGACACTAACACGGAAGATACCGTTAATGACATATCCATCGAAATAACAGACGACATTAAGGCGCTCCCGAACGTCAGCGGTACCGGAAATGTTTATGACCTACACACAGCAATGGCTCTCGATAAAAGCGGCGAACTGCAACGGCTGGTGGAACAGTTCCAGGCGGAAACGGACATTGACGCCCGCAACGCACTGCTGCCGGAGATTATCTATCGCTGGGCCGGCGTTTATGACATGGATCCGGAAGGACGCAACCCGAGCCGAATTTACGGCAACGTGCTCGGAGACAGCCGCAAGCTGGAAGCGCTGGAAGAATTTTTGGGGCGGGAATTTCTCGGCACCTGGTGCAGCGGCGAACGCGATCCCAATCCGCACGGACACGCGGCGCCTTACATTTTGCAGGCGTTTGACCTGTTGCAGGATTATGTGAAAGCCTGTCTGCTGCTGGAAGGAAACTACAAAAAATATGTCAACGGCATTTTGCTGGTGTATGACACGGAAAGCGGCGTGTGGTCGGCAGATGCCGAACAGGCCGTTTCGCTGCTGGCTGATCTGTACCGGGAAGACGCCGGGCAATGCCGGCTGGTGATCGGCGAGTTGTCGGCGGCGCTGCGTTATTTTGACAATTTCGAACAAATTGTCACCGCCTTCAAACGGGCATCGGAAACTTTGTATGAAGAAGGCTTTGCGGAAGACCTCGGTAAATATTTCGGTTATAACGTCGACGGCAGCAACGGCAACGACACCATCTACGGCACCGATGCGGAAGAAAACATGAACGGCCGCGGCGGCAATGACAAAATCTATGCCGGCGGCGGCAACGACACCGTGCTGGGCGGCGACGGCGACGACTACCTTTACGGCGAGGACGGCAACGACGTTTTGCAGGGCGAAAGCGGCAACGATTATCTTATCGGCGGTGACGGCGACGATATTTTAACCGGCGGTACGGGCAACGATTATCTGGCCGGAGGCAACGGCACCGACCTCTATCTTTTCAACAAGGGCTTCGGCCACGACACGGTGGACAACATCGACGCCGACGCGGAAGGAACGGCGCCGGACGTTATTCGTTTCGGCGAAGAGATTTTGACGCAAAATGTTGAATTGAAACGACAGGGATTTGACCTCATCATCACGGTCGGCTACGACGACGGCAGTAAAGAAGATTCGGTTCGCATTCTGAGCTATTTTGACCGGCAGGGAACAACCGGCACGGTGGTTGACCGGATCGAGTTTGCCGACGGTACCGTCTGGGACTACGACTATGTTTCCGAACACTGGAACAGCGTGCCGGGCGAAGGCGGCGGCGAAACGATCGACGGCAATGAGCAGGACAACAGTCTTTCGGGAACCGACGGCGACGACATTCTGCTCGGCTATGACGGAGACGACTCTCTTTTCGGCAACGGCGGCAACGACTGGATAGAAGGCGGCCGCGGTGACGATTTCCTTTCCGGCGGAGCCGGCAACGACACTTATTTCTGGAGTCCGGGCGACGGGCTGGACACCGTCAACGACGGAGAGAACAACGACACCATTATTTTCGGTGAAGGAGTTTATGCCAACGAAATCAAATTCCGCTGTATCAATGATCATGATTTGCAGATCATGGTCGGAGGCAGCGACAAACAGGGTATTATCATCCGCGATTTTTTCTACGGAACGGAGAGAATTTACAAAACGCTGCAATTTGCCGACGGCAGCGAAATGCGCCTTTCGGACAAAGGGTTTGAACTGTGGCAGACGGACGAAACGGAAAAAATCACGGCCGGCGGGTTTGACGACATTATCCATGCCGGCGGCGGCGACGATCGCGTGAATGCCGGACACGGAAACGACACCATTATCGGCGGCAGGGGAAACGACATCCTTTACGGCGGCGAAGGCGACGACGTTTACGTCTGGAACAGAGGCGACGGACTGGACGAGATATGGGAAGATGCCGGCAGCGACACCATCCGTTTCGGCGAAGGCATTGCCTTTGACGATCTGACGTTTGCCTATGAAAACGGCTATCTTCTGATTACCGTTGACGGAGACGACACGCAAGGCGTGAAAATCAGAGATTTTTTCGGCAGCCAGAAAGAACAATACATGGTCGAGAAACTGGAGTTTGCCGACGGCAGCAGTTTCAACCTGGCCGAGAGCGGACTGGCGCTCACCCAGAAAAATACGGCCGAACAGGTCGAAGGAACCGATTTTGACGACGTCATCTACGGCAACGGCGGCAGCGATACCATCCATGCCAACGACGGCAGCGACATCATCATCGGTGGCAAAGGCGACGACATTCTTTACGGCGACGAACCTTTTCTTGGAACCGCCGGCGACGACATTTACATCTGGAACAAAGGCGACGGGTTTGACGAACTGCACGACGATCTCGGCAGCAACATCATCCGCTTCGGCAAAGAGATAAGTTTTGACGACCTCATTTTCCGGCAAAACGGCGACAATCTGGACATTTATGTCAACGGCGACCGCACTCAGGGGATGCGGCTGATCAACTTTTATTACAGAGATCAGGGGATCCACTATACGCTGGAATTTGCCGACGGCACCAACGTCAACCTGGCCGAAAGCGGACTGACGCTCACGCAGTCCGACAAATCCGGCTCGTGCAGCGGCACCAACCATGACGACGTTATTTACGGCGGCAGCGGAAATGACGTTATTTACGGCAAAGACGGCGACGACACTCTGATCGGCGGCAAGGGCGACGACGAGCTGTGGGGCGAGGAAGGAAACGACATCATCGTCTGGAACAAAGGCGACGGTTTTGACACCGTTATCGATTACAATGCGGGAGTGAACACCGTCCGTTTCGGCGCGGGCATCACCTTCGAGCAGCTGGTTTTCGAAAGGGACAACAACAATCTCAGCATCTTTGTCGACGGCGACCGGACCCAAGGTCTTGAACTGGTTGACTTTGTTTCCCAATACAAACTCGAATTTGCCGACGGGACGGTTTATTCTCCCGACGAAGACGGCCTGTTTTTAAGCCAGTCGGACAAAGACGACAACGAATCCGGCACACAGTTTGACGACGTTCTGTACGGCAACGGCGGCGACGACTCCCTGCACGGAAAAGACGGCGACGACATTCTCTGCGGCGGCAAAGGAAACGACAACCTTGACGGCGGCAACGGCCGGGACGTTTACATCTGGAATAAAGGCGACGGATTTGATACCATCGGCGACTACGGCGAAAACGTGATCCGCTTCGGCGCGGGCATCGTTTATGACGACCTGAGCTGGCAAAAAGACGGCGACAACCTGCTGATTTTTGTCGGCGGCAGCACCTCTCAGGGGATGAAACTCAGTGATTTCTTTTATGGCAGCGGCCAAAGTTACATACTTGAGTTTGCCGACGGCAGCAGCCGGACGCTTGACCGCGACGAACTTGTTTTCGGCAGCGTGGGTATTCCGCAAAACATTGACGGCACCGCCGGCAACGACACGCTCATCGGCGGCAGCGGGCATGATACGCTCAGAGGAAACGACGGTAACGACCTCCTCACCGGCGGCAGAGGTAATGACACTCTTGACGGCGGCAACGGCGATGATGTTTACATCTGGAACAAAGGCGACGGATCGGACGTCATCAAACCGGGCAAAGGCACCGACACCCTTCGTTTCGGCGAAGGCATAGCCTCTGACGATCTGCATTTTGCCCGCAACAACAATTATCTGTACATTTATGTCGGAAGCGAAAAAGACGAAGGCGTCAAAATCGAAAACTTCTTTTACCAATATGATCGTGAGCGGGAAACCGTCCGCTTTCTGGAATTTGCCGACGGAACGGTCAAAGACCTCTGTGCCGGCGGCTTTGTGCTGGAACAGTTTTTCCCCAACACAGGAATTGAGGGAACCGACAACGACGACGTCATTTACGGCAGCAGCGACAGTGATCGGATCAACGGTGAGGACGGCAGCGACATCATCATCGGCGGCAAAGGAAACGACGTCCTTTACGGCGGCGAAGGCAACGATACTTATGTCTGGAACAGAGGAGACGGACTGGATCGTATCAGCGATCCCGACGGCACGAACAGCAAAATCATCTTCGGCGAAAATATTGCTTTTGACGATCTGACCTTTATGAACGAAAACGACAATCTGCACATTTTCCTAAACGGAGACCGTTCGCAGGGCGTTGTCATCGAAAATTATTTTGCCAACAGTCGATACCGGAACGAAACACTGGTATTTGCCGACGGAAGCAGTTTCAATCTGGCGGAAAACGGATTGACGCTGACCCAGACCAACGGCGACGAAAGCTTCAAAGCCACTGATTTTGACGACGTTATCTTTGCCGGCGACGGTAATGACGAAATCGAAGCCGGCAAAGGCTGTGACATACTCGACGGCGGTTTGGGCAACGACCGGCTGGAAGGCGGCGAAGGCGACGACGTTTACATTTACAAACTCGGCGGCGGATTCGATACCGTTTACGACAAACAGGGGAATGACAAAATTGCGTTCGGCGAAGGCATCACCCTTGACAACCTGTCGTTTGCCGAGGAAAACAACGATCTGAAGATTGTCGTCAACGGTGACGAAGGACAAGGCCTTTTGATTGAAAACCATAACGGCAGCGGAAAAATCGAAGAATTGCTTTTTGCCGACGGCAGCAGCATCGGCATTGCCGAAGCCCGGCAGCTGATCCAGGCAATGAACGCTTTTGCCCCGGAAACATCTTCCCGGACCGACGAAAACGGCAGTCTGTCTGTCACCGACGATTATATCGGTAATTTGGCCTGCGGTTTGCCGGAAAAAGACTTTAAAAACGCCGTTTAAAGGCGTATTAAAGTTATGAGAAGCAAAATCTGCTGCCAAAGGAGAACGAAAATGTTGAAAAAAGCCGTCCTGATCTGTCTGCTGACCATGCTTGCCGCCGGCTGCTGCCATATAGAAAGAAACCGGCACACGGCATATGTCCGCCACCACGGCGCAACAGACAGTGCCGCCGTTTATACGCACGGCGGACACGGATATTACGTTCATTACTGAAACAATATCCGTCAACAAGCCGCATTCCTCTCCGCATTTGCGGCCGGGAATGCGGCTTGGCTTTTCCCTGTTCCGACGACCGACCTCACCTCTCCCGCATACTTTCGTTAAGATATTTCATCACCGGAGAGAGCAGATATTCAATCACACGGCGTTTGCCGGTTTTGATTTCGGCGGTTACGCTCATACCGGGCTTTAGTTGAATTATTTGCCCGTCTGTTTTGATTTTGTTGTCAAGCAAAGTCAGCCGGGCGTTAAACACCAGCCCGAGCTTTTCGTCCTGTATCGCATCGCCGGAGATGTTGCGGACTTTGCCTTTGATGGTGCCGTATTTGGTAAACGGAAAGCTGTCGATTTTGATTTCCACGTCCTGTTCCGGCCGCACAAAGCCGATGTCTTTGTTCAAAATCTGCACTTCCGCCTCCAGTTTATAATCTTCCGGCACAAGGTTCATAATCGGCTTGGCGGTTTCGACCACGCCGCCCTTGGTATGATAAACCAGCTGCTGGACATACCCCGAAAGCGGCGCTTTAACCACCGTCCGCTTTAATGCTTCCTGATATTTAATCAGTTCTTGCTGATAAGACGCCAGTTTCTCGCGGCTTTCGGTCAGCTCCTGCATAATATTCTTGTCAAATTCCGCCAGATATTGCCGCTGTTCTTTTTTGAGCGATTCAATATTCGCCTCGGTTTCGGCCATTTTCTTGGCCTGTACGTTGCGCTGCTCCTGCAAATTGATCAGTTCTTCTTCCTGTTCCAGAAAAGTCAGCCGCGCCAAAAGTTTCTTATCGACCAAAATCCGTTTTTTCTCAATCCGTTCTTCAACACTCGGCAGCAGTTTTTCAATCCGCTGCAAATCGGCCTGAATAGTGTCTTTTTCTTTTTCGGCCTTGGTAATCTGCCCGTTCAGAACTTCAATCTTGGCCGCTTTCTCAGTCAGCTGGCTTTTAAGCAGATCCGTATGCATTTTAATTAAGTATTCGTCAATTTCTTTATTATAAGTAAAATTTTCTTCCGGATTGTCTGTCAGCAGCGCCTGTAAACGGGCAACGGAAATTTCCAAGGCTTCCATTTCGTTTTCCACCCGATTAATGTTCGCCAGAACCTCGGTCTGGTTAAATTTAATCAGGTCTTGCCCCTCTTTGACATATTGCCCTTCCTGAACGTAGATCTCTTCAATCTCACTATCGGTTAAGGTTTGGATGGTCTTGATGTTTGAAGCAGGCATCAGTTTTCCGGCTGAGGTCGCAATAATGTCAATTTTACCCAAGATTGACCACAAAATCAGCGTTGTGAACATCAGTATGATGACGTATGTCAACAACCGCGCGGCGTGCGACGGCGGCATTTCGGTAACTTCCAAGACTGCCGGCAGAAACTCTTTTTCATGCTCGTTCATGCCTTTGATTTTGCTGTCTTTGGCGGCTTTTTCCTGCAGCAGAGCCAGCTTGGCAATTTCCCAATATCTTTTAAGCTGTTCCATCATGCCGCAACCTCCTCGTTGGCGGGCACAATCGGCGCGGTCTGGCTGTTCCACAGATAAGCATAACGACCGCCGCGTTTTAAAAGCTCTCGATGGGTGCCGGTTTCGGTAATTTCGCCCTTTTCAATGGTGATAATCCGGTCGCAGTCCCGCACGGTAGATAAGCGGTGCGCAATCATAAACACCGTGCGCCCTTTACAGATGGAAGCCATATTCTGCTGAATAATCCGCTCGGATTCATAATCAAGCGCCGAGGTCGCCTCGTCAAAAATCAAAATCCGCGGATTGTTGACCAAAGCGCGCGCAATCGCAATCCGCTGTCTTTGCCCGCCGGAAAGCGAAGAGCCGCGTTCTTCAATAATCGTGTCATAGCCGTTGGGGAGTTCGGTAATAAAATCGTGCGCGCCGGCCAGCTTGGCCGCGGCAATAATCCTGTCCATGGATATTGCCGGATTAGTCAGGGCGATATTTTCCCGCACACTCTTGTTAAATAAGTAGTTCTCCTGCAAAACGACGCCGATTTGCCGCCTTAACCATGCCGTATCGACGGTGGAAATGTCAATCCCATCAATCAGCACTTTACCGCTTTCCGGAATATACAGACGCTGAATCAGCTTGGTAACGGTCGATTTGCCCGAGCCGCTCGGTCCGACAAAGCCGATTTTCTGCCCGGCCCTGACTTTAAAGTTCATCTTTTTCAAAATCTCCGGTCCGTTCGGCACATAGCGGAAAGTAATGTCCTTAAATTCCACGTCGCCTTTAATCTCCGGCATCGAGCCTTTGGACAGGGTTTCGGTATTTTCGGCCGGATTATTAAGAATATCAGACAGCTTTTCAATAGAGATTTTAGCCTGCTGGAAATTCTGCCACAACTGTGCCAAGCGCAAAATCGGCTGCGTCACGCGACCGGAAAGCATATTAAAGGCAATCAGCTGCCCGACCGACAGCTCCCCTTTCATCACCAAACTGGCTCCAATCCACAAAGTTAGAGCCATGGTGATTTTCTGCACCAGTTGCACCAACTGTCCGGCAATGTTATTGATATGCGATGCTCTGAAAGAAGACCCGACATAAGCCGCCAGCTGCTGCTCCCAACGACGCTGCATCTGCGGCTCGACTGCCAGCGACTTAACCGTTTCCACGCCCGAAACCGCTTCCACCAGAAAACACTGGTTTTCTGCCCCGCGGCGAAACCGCTCATCAATCCGCGAGCGCAAAATCGGGGTAAAAAACAAGGACAGCAAAACATAAAAAGGAATGGAGAGTAAAACCAGCAGCGTCAAGGTCTTGGAATAAAAGAACATTACCGTAAAAAAGATAATGGTAAAAAAGAAGTCGATAATCAGGGTTAAGGTCGAACCGGTCAGAAAATTGCGGATATTCTCCAACTCATGCACCCGCGCCACCGTGTCGCCGACCCGCCGCACACCGAAATAAGACAGCGGCAGCCGAATAAGATGCTTAAACAAACTCGCGCCTAACTCCACATCAACACGGGTGGTGGTGTGCGAGAAGGTATAAGTACGCAACCCGCCAAGCAAAGTTTCAAAAATACCGATACAGATTAAAGCCACCATAAGTACATCAAGACTTGAAAGACCTCGGTTAACCAGTACCTTGTCAATCACCACTTGGAATAAAAGCGGCGACACCAGCGCAAACAGCTGTAAAAAGAATGAGGCCAGAATAACCTCGCCGAACAGCCTGCGATATTTGACTACCGCGGGAATAAACCATGAAATGTCAAACTTGCGGTTTTTACCGTTGATAAACTCACGGCAGGTCATCATTAAGAGCCTGCCGTTCCATCTGTTCATAAATTCTTCTTTGTTCAAAACCTCGGGGTGGTTGCCTTTGGCCGGATCCTGGATTAAAGCCTTGTCATCCGCCACCCTACCGAGAATAAAATAAGCACCGTCTTTACTCTGAGCGATTGCCGGCAGAGCCGTCTTGTTTAAACGCTCCCACTTGGTCTCGACAAAGCGGGCTTTGAAAGAAAATTCTTTTGCCAATTGCAGCAGTTCATATTCTTCAAAATGCGAATTCTGCCGGTCATATTTATGCCTGATTTGGTCAATGGAAATCGGTTTTTCAAAGAAATTCGCCATAATCGCGAAACAGGCCAAGCCCGTGTCTATCATTTGGGGATTTGAATTTTCTTCTGTCATAAATTGCTCACTATCTTATGAGTTGCAATATTTATTTTTAGCAATTTTAAAACGAAACAGAATAAAAAGCAAAGAAAATTTCCAGTTAATATTAACAGAAAATTAAAAAATAAAGAAAAATATTGATTTTATCCATAGGACTCAACAAAGCCAAAAAGAACAATTCTTCTTATGTTAACAGATCAATCAAAAACAATAAAAGCATTCAGTTTATACACCGGCCGCAATACCGTAAAAACAAAGCACCTCAAAACGTCAAAAACCAAAGCGTTTAACCTTTCCTTTCAGAATCAAAATAGGGTACTCGGAAACAAACCGAAATAATTGCTTGTAAACAAACACCGCTCCTGTAAAATACATATGCAGGAATTTCACGGAAAGATACAGGCAATGCAATATACAAACAAATATTCATCTCCTCTCGGGGAAATGTTGATGGCGGCCGATGACACGGGATTGACCGGCTTGTGGTTCATGGGGCAAAAATATTTCGCACTGTATTTAGACAGGGAACACAAAGAGAAAGATTTGCCCGTTTTCAGAGATACAAAACACTGGTTAGACATTTATTTTTCCGGGAAAGAACCAAACTTTAAATTGCCGCTTCATTTTACGGGAAGCCCTTTCCAAAACGAAGTTTGGAAAATTTTATATTCCATCCCCTACGGGAAAACGATGACTTACGGAGAAATCGCCCGAATCATAGCTCTGCAAAGAGGGCTCGCACAAATGTCGGCTCAGGCGATCGGCAGCGCCGTCGGACACAACGAAATATCAATTATTGTTCCCTGTCACAGAGTTGTCGGCAGTTTCGGAAATTTGACGGGTTATGCAGGAGGAATCGACAAAAAGGTAAAACTGCTCAAACTTGAAGGCGCCTGGCAGGAAAGATTTTTCGTTCCGAAAAAAAGCACGGCTCCCTGAAAAACAAACGTCATCCTGTAACCGAGGATACTCTTTTATATAAAAACAACCAAACGACTGCCTCCAAAAACCGGAAGCGAAGGCTTTTCGATATGATACGTGAATATATTCCCCGCTGACAGGAATCGATTATTGCGTCCCCTCTCATTTTTGCAACATTTCTTTGGCTTTTTCAGACGCCTCATCCTTTTTTCAACGATCCTTGCCGATTATCTCAAAAAACATTTGCCAAACATTCCGGCAAACCGTTAACAAATATGTTAAATATCAGTCCGGTTCGATTGAGTTCAGACCATGCCTGCTCTTTACTCATTTTATCAAATCTGCCGGTTTACGGAACAACGGAAAATGTTTCAGGCCTGTTTATTTCTATATCAACATCATAACGATCATTAATCAGGATGTAACAACAATTATTTTGCTTACATAATTCTAAGTTTTTTATATTTTCTTTCAATGCCGTTTCTTTTGTAAACCATGTATCATCAAAACGTTTTTCAATAATATCGGCATATTTTTTTATATCCGCGAAATGATTTCGTATATAGTTTCGCGTCATAACCAAACAATAAAACAAAATATGTCGCAAATACGGCACATCAAAACCTTTTTTCCAATCAAAAGGAATATAGGCGCCTTCAACAATAAGATTTTGTTTGTTTTCTATGGCGGTTTTTATCATTTCTCTGACAATCGGCCATAAATATTTTTCTAACTTTTCATCATCTTCCGGAGTTAATGACGTATTGTTGCTGCGTATCAATCCCATTTTTAGCAAATCTATTGATAAGACAGGATATTTATATTTTTCTAACAGCTTTTGGGCTAATAAGGTTTTGCCTGTATGGGACGCCCCGGAAATCAAAATTATCATTTTGCCTAAAAGAAAGATTGTTGGTCAATATTTATGAAATAAGCATACTGCTGAACAAATATGTTTTTCAAGCCTATTTAAATAGTTATCAGTTCCTTTTGAAATGTCACATTTTTTGATCGGCAAACCTCTCAATTCACGGTTCTGATTTAACATGTTTGTATCAAAGGTTAACAGAAAAATAGTTCTGCGTCGATATTGAGGCGCTAAAAAACTGCTTTAATTTTCTTAACCGACTACTTTATAAAAAAAACGGCAGTTCTGACTGCCGTTTACATTGATGACGCTTAACCGACGGTTTACGAGACAATTTTTTTATTACCTGATTTCTCGGTTGGCTGTTGAGTGCCATATCTACGGGAAACACTGTCACCATAAGCCTCATTGACAATTTTTTGTTGAACCTCTGCACGATGCCTGTCAACAATGCGATTAGCTTTAATAAACATGACAACAAAAAAGATAATGCCAACGACAGCCAGAGCAGCAGGAAACCAAATCGGATGATTAACAAAATCCCAAATCAAATTTAAAACGTCTGAAAACTTGTCCATACTTAGAAATATTTTAATTGTTAAACATAATTATATAACTTTATTGCAAGTATAAATACTCCAAAGTAAAAATCAAGAAAATTAAATTGACAATTAATCCAAATTTCCAAAAATTCAATTTTGAAATCTGTAATATCAAACTCTGTTAAGCACTTAACTTACAAAAGAAAAACGGCAGCTTTTATACCTGCCGCTTGTAGTGGTGATCCCAACGAGATTGTCCGCGACATTGCTTCGCAATGCTTGTTCCACGGCGCTCATCGGCTATGGCCGACCGGCGTTCTTACGCCCGCCTTTCGCTTGTAGTCGAACTCGTCCCCACGAGTTCAAATCTCTCTCGGGCTCTTTACCACTATAAAAAAACCTCCTTTACGGAGGCTTTTTTATAGTGGTGATCCCAACGAGATTCGAACTCGTGTTACCGCCGTGAGAGGGCGATGTCCTAGGCCACTAGACGATGGGACCGTGTTTTGTTTGTGCTTTTAACCCATATTTTCGTTTTTGGCAAGCTTTTTTATTAAATTTGTATCATTATCGGCAAAAGATTTTAATCAAAAACCTCTTTCTACAGCAACATGGTACCCCTTCAAACATTCGCCGCAGCAATATTCGCCCCGCCGAGACAAGGGCATGATTATCTTTCCGCTTGGTTCTCAATTACATTTGTGATCTTTTTAAACAGGCCGGCTTCAGGCATTTGATTCATAGCGGCATTTTTTTCTTTAATGCTCTTAATATTCTTGGCGCGATTGATAGCTATTTTGCGCTGAAGCATCTGCTCACTGTTAAGATACCGTTTTTCCTCACATGCTCCGACTTTAAAATCGACAAAATCAATTGCCCATTTTCTAAGCGCTCTCTTACATGGTTCATAAGCAGCGGCTTGTTCAACCAGTGCTGCCAGCTCCTTGCTCAACAAATAGCTTTTACTGTGTTCGCCCAACTTTACAGAATCGACGTCGCAACCCGACCAGCTTTCCGTATCCACCCTGATGCACGCAGCATCGCCCTCATTTAAATATGTATATTTGGTAAATGAATCGGCGCTGTCCCTGCTTCCCAAAAAATGTTGTTTTGACATATGTCACCTCCTTATAAAACACTTCTGTTTCATGCGCCGGCCGTATCAGCCAGCGCCTTTTCCCAAGTGCTGAGGCCGATCAGGCTCCAGTCAACGGGAATATTGTCAACGATCTTTATGTCGGCAAAATAGCTGTCCTTGATATTGTCGCCGAGCAGCGTTTCCACCATTACCACTTCTTTGGCCTTTTTCAACTTGTCACGAATATCGGGATGGATATAATCCAAAATGATCTTTTGTTCGCGGTTACGCAGGAAAACGGCATGGTCTTTGCCGTCATAAATGATTTGCGGCGCAGCGGGATTGTCTTTTTTGGCGGTGAGAAAAATATAAAGTTCGCCGCCGTCGCCTTCTGCCACCACAAATTTTTTTTCGGTTACGTATTCGCTCACCGGCCGTCTCCGCCTATCCGTTCTGCTTTTTGGCATTCATGAACATGTTCTGCACGTTCTTCGCCACTTTGCGCATTTGCGACTTTGCCGCCTCTTTCACCTGATAAACCGGCACGGAATCAACGATTTTTCCGTCACGGTCATAACGGTTGACCACCGTCCCCGTATAGCGGCCGTCCTTATCGTACAGCTTTTCGCCGTTTTCTGCCTGTGCCACCATAAAATGAGTCGCGGAAACGATCATCGTATTCAACGCCGTGCGATCACTGTTCTCCGGACCGTCGAAATGCTTTTCACCTATCATGCCGAAAGCGCCGCCCATCGAGGCAATTGCCTGCAGCCCGCCGGCATAAATCTGCCCGGTAGTTTCGGCATTTTCAACTTTCCCCATACCTTGCAGAGCTTTATAGGCCAGAAAAGCCGCGGCCAGATGCTTCACTTTGATATTTCCCAACACTTTTTGGTTTAAAACATGCCGGTCGAGGTTATCCATAAACTCCTGCATTCTTTTGATGACGGTTCTGCTTTCGCCCGCTCTCATTTTATGGTACTCCTTATATTATCCTGTTTGTCAACATATCACAATTGGACAAAAAAGTCAACAACAGACACTACCAGTTGATCAGGTGGTTCAAATAAGCATCGACAAAAGCGGCGCGCTGATTCTGGTAGTCGAGATAATAGGCATGTTCCCATACGTCAATGGTCAGAATCGGCGTAAAACCATGGGCAACCGGGGTATCGGCATTGGAGGTCTTGACCACCCGGAGCATACCGTTGTCCTCAATCAGCCAGGCCCAGCCGCTGCCGAACTGGGAAACGGCCGCCGCCTTAAATTCCTCTTTGAACTTTTCCACCGATCCGAAATCGCGTTCGATTTTGGCCTTCAGCTCCGCGCCCGGTTCGCCGCCGCCGTTTTTGCGCATGGATTTCCAGAAAAAGGCATGGTTCCAGGCCTGTGCCGCATTGTTGAAAATGCCCGCGGCCTCCGGCTTGCCGACGGTCGAACGGATGATGTCGTCAAGATCCATGGACGCATACAGGGTGTCTTTGATCAGGTTATTTAAATTGTCAATATAGGCCTTATGGTGCTTGCCGTAATGAAACTCCATCGTCTTTGCCGAAATATAGGGTTCCAGCGCAGCCATGGCATAAGGCAGTGCGGGTAATTCAAAAGACATTTGATCCTCCTTGAAAACAAATTGAAACACAACCATTATATAAGCACAATCGGCGCCGTTTCATCAAGACAAATCTGCAGATGCGCCGGCAAATAAAAAAATCCTGTTAATAAATGTTAACATTTCCGAAAAAAAGTTAACATTTATAATTTTGTCATATATGATGACAGACAAAAGAGAATTTTAGCGGCAAGGAGGCTCGAAATGCGTGTTTTATTGGTTGAAGACGACTATGCGGTTTCTCAAAGCATTGAAACCATGCTGAAAAAAGAAGGAATGATCATAGATACGACGGATTTGGGCGAAGACGGACTGGAAATCGGCAAGCTTTATGACTATGACATCATCATTCTCGACCTGATGCTGCCCGACATGAACGGATACGAAGTGCTCAAACGCCTGCGTTCGGCCAAAATCGAAACGCCGGTGCTGATTTTGTCCGGCCTGACCGAACCTGACAAAAAAGTCAAAGGGCTGGGTTACGGCGCCGACGATTACCTGACCAAGCCGTTTGACCGGGCCGAACTGCTGGCCAGGATTCAGGCCGTCGTCCGTCGTTCCAAAGGACATGCCAACTCCGTCATCCGTACCGGCGACGTCGAAGTCAACCTCGATACCCAGACCGTCAGCGTCAACGGGGAAACCCTGCACCTGACCGGCAAAGAGTACGGCATTATGGAATTGCTTTCCCTACGCAAGGGTTCGACGCTCAACAAAGACCAGTTCTTAAACCATCTTTACGGCGGCATCGACGAACCGGAACTGAAAATCATCGACGTGTTTATCTGCAAACTGCGCAAAAAGCTGGAAAAGGCCTCGGGCGGCAAAAACTACATCGAAACCGTCTGGGGGCGCGGCTATGTCCTGCGTGATCCGGACGAAAAAATTTAAGCGTTTCGTTTTCATCAAAAAAGCCCCGTTTGCCACGGGGCTTTCGACATTTTATACGGATGTCACGCACAAGCGGCGGCAACGCTCTTTCAGGCACGGCCGGTATGCAGGCTGACGCGGTTGACGTCAAAGCCCAGCTCGTCCACCGCCCGCTGCCACTTTTCCTCGTCTTTGGTCTTAAACAGCAGGTCCGGTGACGGTTCCACCACCAGCCAGTTGTTGTAAATGATTTCCTGTTCCAGCTGCCGCGGGCTCCAGCTGCTGTAGCCGAGCGCTATCAGGTTATAGCGCGGTCCTTTGCCGAAAGCGATGTCGTTCAACACGTTGACGGAGGAAGAAACGGCAAATTTGTCGTCGATCGGCAAAGTTCCCTCTCCGCGATAGTCCAGACTGTGCAGGACAAAACCGCGGATCCGTTCCAGCGGACCGCCCTGATGAAGGACGATCGGCTCAACCGGCGCCGTGCAGCCGATGTTAAACTGGCTGATGAGGTCGGAAAAATAAAACTCTTTCAGCTGTTTGTTCACCATAAAGCCCATGGCGCCTTCCTGATTGTGCATGCAGATATAGACCACCGAACGCGAGAAAACATCGTCATCTATATGCGGCATGGAAACCAGACATTTGCCGGTAAGATAATTGTTGACCATTTTCACCCGCACCATTACTATTTGTTAAATCATGGTATATATAATAACATGGATCGGGGTATTTTTAAACTGCCAAATAAACGGGAACAATGAAAAAATTTTTTAAAGTAACGGTATTGCTGACGCTTCTTCTGCTCCGCTTCCCGGCGGCGGCGGAAGAAAAGCCCACGGTCATTTTGAACCTTGAGGAAAAGCCGCAGAGCCGGCCGGTCAGCCTGGAGGAAACCGTCACCCGTTTTCTTGATTCCGCAAAATACTTCGAACAAAAATACCCCGGCGAACTGATCGACGGTGACATTCACGAAGACATTGCCCGGCACCATCCCGAATTTACGCCGCAGGAAGTTTACGACTATCAGCAGTATCTGCGCGGCGGAATGAAAGTTTACCGCTATATCTCGGGGCTGATCGACAAATACAAACAAGCCCTGATTACGCCGGAAGAGCCGCCGCTTGTTGCCGACGACAGCGAATATGACCTCAGTTCTCCCGATTTTGACTATATCGACGCCGACGGCACGGTTGTGGTGCAGGACTTCAAAAAAATCATTTCTTACAGTCAAAATCCGCGCGAGATCAAGGCCTATCGGGCCAAATTTGCCAGCGAAGGCGCAAAAACGGGAAAAATGAAAGACTTTGAGGAGCTCGGCCACATCTTTTCCCGACTGGAATTAAAAAAAATCCTGTTTTATGACATTTTTTACGACAATCCGCTGACCGGCAACCGCGGAATCGGCAAATGGCAGACCAAGGACGACTTCAAAATCCGGCTGATCACCGTTCAGAGCGGCGTCAACGAAAAGCAAAAAACGGAAGGACTGCTGCATCTTCTGATTCCCGACGGGTATTTCATAACCGCCGTTGACAGCGCACAATACATGAAGCCGGAAATCCGTTTTGACAACTCGGAAAACCTGAAAAAGGCGGAATATACGCTGCCGCTTCCCGCCCGTCTTGCCGGCAGCCGGGAAGACTGGACCGTTTACGTCGGCGAAACCGCCGTTCCCTTTACCGCGGAAGCGGCCGATCCCTCGCGGTCGATGACGCTGAGAGCGGACGTCAAACTCAATTTGTGCCGCAGCAAAAGCCAATGCGAAACCGTTCGGCTGACTCCGGAACTGCAGCTGCAGCCCGGCCATACCCGCGACAGTTCGGTCGCCACCTATGTCCGCATGATGTCCGGCTTCCTGAGGCCGCAGCAGCAGTCGGAACTGAAAATCGGCTCTTTCTCCCTAAAAGAAATGCAGACCGGGGGACAAGTGCTGACATTGACCGTTGACAGTCCGGAAACGATAGAATCGTTTAACATATTCGTCGGCAACGATGCGGGACTTGCTTTTGAGCGTCCCCGGGTTCGCATTGACGGCAGCCGGGCCACCGTCCGCCTGCTGCCGCTTGACGACAAATCTGACGCCGAGGGAAAAGAATTTGAAATTACCATTGAAGCCAACCGCAAATATGTTTTGCGCCAGACGCTTTCCCCCGTCCGCGGCAATGCGCCCGAACCCGACCGCAGGAATCTCCTGACGGCAATGTTTGCCGCAGCGGTAATCGGCGGTCTGCTGCTCAATTTCATGCCCTGCGTCTTTCCGGTGCTGTCGCTTAAGCTGCTTTCGCTGACGAAATTCGGCGCCCGCAACGTTTCTTCCGTCCGCCGCAGCTTTGCCTTTACCCTGCTCGGCATCTGGCTGTCGTTTGCTTTGCTGGCCGTCATGCTGGCCGGGCTGAAACAACTGGGAGAAAACGTCGGGTGGGGCATGCAGTTTCAAAACCCGTGGTTTGTCAGCCTGATCTTTTTTGCCGTCCTCCTTTTTGTCGCCCAGATATGGGGTATCGTCGAAATCAGGGTTCCCCGCTTCGTCAGCCGCACGACAGACAGCGAAAACCGTCTGCTTCATTTTCTGACCGGCATCTTTGCCGTGCTGATGGCCACCCCCTGCACGGCGCCTTATCTCGGTACCGCGATCGGTTTTGCTCTGGCCGGAAACTATGTTGACATTTTTGTCATTCTCGGCGGCGTTGCCCTCGGATTGTCGCTGCCTTATCTGCTGCTGTGGCTGTTCCCGGGGCTGGCGCTTATTCTGCCGCCGCCCGGCGGCTGGATGAAAAACGTCAGCCGTTTCATGCTTTTCATGCTGATGCTGACTCTGTTCTGGCTGCTGCATATCGCCGCCAGCCAGTCCGGTTGGTGGCCGGCCGTTCGTCTGGCCGTGTACGCCCTGCTGTTCTGGCTGTTTTTATGGCTGCGGCATCTCAGCCTCAACCTCGACTATGAAAGCCTGCCGCCGGCCGTCAGGAAAAAAGCGGCGGACCGGATGGGGCTGATTTTTGCCGTCTGCGCCTTTCTCGTTTTTGCCGGCGCTTCGGTCGACAACCATTACGCCGCCGCCCGGAAGGAAGAACAAATCAGGCGCGACAACCTTGCGTCGATTACCATGGAAAAGGTCGGACAATATGTCCGGGAGGGCAAAACGGTCATCGTTACCGTCAGCGCCGACTGGTGCCTGACCTGCCGTTTCAACGACATCATGGTTTTTGAAAACCCGGCAATTAAACAAAAAATCCAAAACCGCGGGGTGGTTATGCTTAATGTCGACTGGACCGTCAGCAACTCGGAAACGGCGGAATTCATGAAAAAATTCGGCCGCAGCGGACTGCCGTTTTACGTTTTGTTCAGCCCGCTCGTTCCCGACGGCATGGTGTTGCCGGAAATTTTAAGCGAACAGGAACTGAAACTGCTGATTGACAACATGAGCCTGTTCAGGCCAAATTCCTGATCGCGTTTCTGGCCAGTTCGTCCACCCGTTCGTTTTCCGCATGGCCGGCATGGCCTTTTACCCAGATCCAGCGGATTTCGTGCCCGCCGGCCAGTTCGTCCAGCCGCTGCCACAAATCGACGTTTTTGACCGGTGATTTCTTGTTGCTGGTTTTCCAGCCGTTTTTCTTCCAGTTGGGCAGCCAGCGGGTGATGCCGTCCATTACATATTTGCTGTCGGTATAAAGGGAAATGTCGCACGAGGTTTTTAACGCCGCCAGCGCGCTGATGACCGCCGTCAGCTCCATCCGGTTGTTGGTGGTTTCCTTTTCTCCGCCGGAAAGTTCCTTTTCAACCCCGCGGCAGCGCAGCAACGCCCCCCAGCCGCCGGGGCCGGGATTGCCGGAACAGGCGCCGTCGGTAAAAATTTCAACCCGGATCATTCCAGTTCCCCGCTTAAAAATTCGCTGAAAAACTCATTTAACAGCAACGTCGGATCGGCGTCTTCGCGCATGGTTCTGGCCACAAACGAACGCAGCCGGTTTTTGGGAATATAAATGCGAAAGTTGCGCGGCGCGGTACCGTCGGCGCCAATAACGCCGTCCAACAGAAAATCGCTTTCAATATAAGGCGACAGAATAATTTCCACGTTGGTGAAACGGACGATGCTGCGCGGCGGCACCCTCAGTTCCGGCCGGGTGATCAGGTTCAGCTGCCCTTCCAGCCCGGGAATGCTGTCCATCTGATTATAATTCAAGAAACGCACTTTGTTATATTCGCCGCCGTCTGTCGTTACCGTGCAGGAAAGATAAAGCTCGCGGGCAATAACGTTGCTCTGATTGTGGCCGCGGACGGAAAAGCTGATTTTCAGATACCGGTCGGGCGGCGAATCTATGCTGCTCGGATACAAAATGTCCGCTTCGCTGTTTTCCAGAACCGACAGCTGCTTGTCGGTAACCATCAAGTCTATCTCCGCCTGCGGCCGGCGGCCGAACATGCCGGCCAGCACCGAATACGGCGCCGGTACATTGTTAGACCCCGAGCGGATGTAAAAAGTGTTGCCGATGGTCGTCATCAGCGGCGCGATCTCCGACTTGGGAATATAGGTAGCAACAAAGCCGTCGCCGTTTTCGTCAACGCTGACAATATGGTTGCGCACGCGGTTATGGCTGGGAATGGTGCAGCCGGAGATGGCGTTTTCCAGCCAGCTCAGAAAACGATGAACGTTCTGCACTTTGACCTTGGCCTGCGCCACGTCGCCCACTTCCGAACTGCGCGAACATTCCACCCCCCAGATCAGCACCCCGCCTTCGGAGTTGCCGAACCCGGAGATGGCCTTGGCCAGATTGCGGCGGTCATCTTTATGCAGCGCCAGACCGTTTTTGCCGGTAGAATCCGCACGTTTGAAGTCGAGAAACAGCTCTTCGGTCTGCGAATTGACGATATAATCGTCAATCGCTTCTTCCCCGAAATAGATCAGCTTTTGAAAAATATCTTCGGCGCGCGACATGGGCTCCTCCGTTGTCCGTTAACTTCTTCCGGCATTATAGGAGCAAAATCTTAATTTTACCATAATTTTGTCAGGCTTTCAGCAGCCGGCAGACTTCATCATACCCGTAATGGCCGTCAACGTTGCCGACCAGCGCATAGGTCGGTTTGGAAGCAAAAATCGTTTCCGCCGCGGCACGGACGTCTTCGACCCCGACTTCTTCTATTTTGGCAATAGTTTCCTCAATCGGAATCGAACGATTGAACAGCAGCAGCTGCCGCGCCAGTTTTTCCGACACGGCGGAAGAACTCTCGAGTGACATCAAAATCGCCGACTTGACCTGTGCCTTGGCCCGTTTCAGCTCCGCTTCGCCGACCGGAGCCGCGGCAATTTTTTTGATCTCGTCAATCATCACCGGCAGCATCTTGTTGACCTGTTCGTTGTCGGTGGCTGCGGCAATTCCGGTAAAGCCGGCGCCGGTATAAAAAGTGGGAAAACTGTAAATCGAATAAACCAGGCCGCGCTTTTCCCTCACTTCCTGAAACAGACGGGAACTCATGCCGCCGCCCAAGACGGTCGACATCAGCATTGCCGCATAATAACGCTCGTCGGCATAGGAAAAGCCGTCAAAACCCAAAATCACCTGCGCCTGTTCGGTATCTCTTTTTTCGGCAAAATAACCGCCGGTATAATGCTGACGGTCGGCGGCAAAGGAAGTTTTGGCCTGCAAACCGGACAGCCTTGTTTCCACCATTTTTACCAGCTGCCCGTGGTCAACATTGCCGACCGCGCAGAAAACCATGTTGTCCGCCGCATAGTTGGTTTTCATGTAGGCACGCAGCTCCCCGGCGCCGAAGCTCCTGACCAGATCGGCGGTGCCGAGAATCGGCCGACCCATCGCCTGACCGGCAAAAGCTTCCGCCTGCATATAGTCAAAAACGATATCGCCCGGATCGTCATAAGTCTGTTTGATTTCCTGCACTACCACTTCGCGTTCTTTCACCAGTTCGTCTTCGGCGAATTGCGGCGAAGTAACCAGTTCGCACAAAACGTCGACCGCCAGTTCCAAATCGTCCTTCAGCATTTTGGCATAAAAAGCGGTAAATTCACGGGAAGTATAGGCGTTGGTCTGTCCGCCCACATTTTCGATATCTTCGGAAATGGCCGCGGCCGAACGGCTGGCGGTGCCTTTGAATACCATATGTTCAAGAAAATGGGAAATACCGTTCATGTTTTCCCGTTCATAAGCCGAACCGGTATTGACCCAGATCCCGAGAGAAACGGTTTCAAATTGCGGATACTTCAGGCTGACAATTCTCAATCCGTTGTTTAATATGCTGATTTCAGGCTGCATTTCATTTCCTTTGCAAGTGTTGGGGCATAAACGTTAATTGTGGTGTAACACAGTTTTCAACACATCGTCAAGCCTTCTTTCCCTAACCTTTATTTTGTATTTTTTCTGATTTTCAACAGCGGGACAAAGCCGAACAGATTTACCCTGAACGTATCCTGAAAAGGTTCTTTTCTGATTTTCAGCAGCACCAGAAAACCAAACAGCTTCACCGTCCAGCACACTTTTTGACCCGCCCGGTTTGCGGCCAGTTCTTCCGTCGTATAATAACGGGCGATGATTTTTGCCTTTTCCGCCTTTGTCAGCCGGCTGCCGGAACTGGAAACGCCGCCGGCGTCAAAGTCGGCAACGACTACCGGCAAATGCCGGAAAACCCGGCCGGCCTTCATCCAGACAATCCATTTTTCGACATCCGACAAAACCCGGTAATTTTCGTTATAACCGCCCTGCTCGCGGAACAATGCGGCACGGATGAACGACGACTGATGGTTGATGCTGCCGTTGATAAAGAAATCGGCGTCAATGGCAACCGGCATTTTGTGTACCTTTCCCCGGCACAGCATGTCGCCGTACAAAACGTCCGCACCGTCACGGCTGCTGCCGCCGCCGAAAACCTGCTCCAAAACCGTTTTGTCGCAAAAGGCATCGCCGCCGTTCATGAAATTCAGCCATTCTCCCCGGGCGCGGGCGATGCCTTTGTTCATGGCGTTGTAAATTCCGTTATCCGGTTCGGAAATCAGCACGTCAATACGATCCCTGTATTCGTTCAGCACATCCAGCGTGCCGTCGGTCGAACCGCCGTCGACCACGATCCACTCAAAATCCTGCCAGCTTTGGCCGACAATGCTTTCACAGGTTTTGCGAATGTTTTTTTCATTATAGCATATGGTAATAACAGACAATTTCATACAAACGTTTCCTTATCCGATAGCAAAAAACTCTCCGGCCGGGAGAGTTTTTTTGCCGTTTAGAGGAAATATTCCCGCAGATAATTCGGCAGGTCGGCAATGTTGACACGGGTTTGTTCCATGGTGTCACGGTCACGGACGGTTACCGACTCCGGCTGATTTTCGATCGTTTCAAAATCCACCGTCAGGCACAGCGGGGTGCCGATTTCGTCATGCCGGCGATAGGCCTTGCCGATGTTGCCGGTATTTTCCAGCGCTACCCGGCCGATACCGAGCTTAAGCAGGTTTTGTTTGATTTCATGGCATTTGGCCATAATCTGCTCGTTATTCTTTTTAAGCGGAATAACGGCCACCTTGATCGGCGCCAGATGCTTCTTCAGTTTCAGCACGATACGGCTGTTGCCGCCGCCCAAGTCTTCTTCGGTATAGGCTTCCGTCATCACCGCCAGGACACCGCGGTCAACGCCCATCGACGGTTCGATCACAAACGGAACCACCCAGCGGTTGCTTTCTTCGTCGCGGATGCAGAGCTTCTGCGTCGATTCCGGGTTTTCATGGCAATGAGAAGTCAGATTAAGTTCGTCCTGGCCTTTGGTGTGGTTGCCGAGGTCATAGTCGGTGCGGTTGGCAATGCCTTCCAGCTCTTCCATACCGTGCGGGAACTGATATTCGATATCATAAGTTGCCTTGGAATAGTGCGCCAGGTCTTCTTTGGGGGTGGTGTAAATGTTCATGTGTTCACGCACCAACCCCTGGTCAAGCCACCATTTGATGCGAATGTCTTTCCAGGTTTCGTGCCACTTTTCGTCTTCGCCCGGCATCACGAAATATTCCAGCTCCGCCTGTTCAAACTCGCGCACGCGGAAAATGAAGTTGCGCGGCGTGATCTCGTTGCGGAAAGACTTGCCGATCTGGGCAATGCCGAACGGCAGCTTGCGGGAAGTGGCGTCAACCACGTTCTTAAACTGGGTAAAGATAGCCTGTGCGGTTTCCGGCCGCAGATAGCCGAAAGAAGAACCGTCGTCGACCGGCCCGATCGCGGTTTTAAACATCAGGTTGAACGGCCGCGGTTCGGTCAGGTCGGTCGAGCCGCAGTTGGGGCACTTGCCGTCTTTGATGTGGTCGGCGCGGAAACGGCCTTTGCATTTGCGGCAGTCGGTCATGGGATCGGAAAACGTATCTTCATGGCCGGAATAGTGAAGAACCTTCTGGTTGGTGAGGATGGCGGCGTCAAGCCCTTCCACGTCGTCGCGTTCGTAGACCATCGCCCGCCACCAGGCGGCCTTGAGGTTGTTCTTCAGTTCCACGCCCAGCGGACCGTAATCGTAAACCCCCTGCAATCCGCCGTAAATATCGGCGTTTTGAAAAATAAAACCGCGGCGTTTGCACAATGACACCAACTGATCCATGGATGTTGCAGGCATTTTTTTGTCCTTCCGGTAAAGATAAATGTTGTTGATTAATTACTTTCCTTGTCTTATAAAATATCTCTGTGAAAATAGCAAGCGGAGATGATATAAAGATGGCAAAAAAAGTAAAAGTAGCGCTGATCTACGACTTCGACGGAACCCTGAGCACCACCGACATGCAGAACTACGGGCTGATCCCCACTTTCGGCATGTCGTGCAAAACTTTCTGGAACAAGGCCAACACTTTCGGCGACCAGAACATGATGGAGCAGATCACCAGCTCAATGTATTACGTGTTTAAGACGGCCAAAGACAAAAAGATTCCGCTGACCCGCGAACTGTTTTTCGAATGCGGCAAAAATATCCAGTTTTTCGAAGGCGTGGAAAACTGGTTTGAGCGAATCAACCATTACGGCGACATGCTTGACCTTGAGATCGAACACTATGTCATTTCCGCCGGATACGAGGAAATTATCGAAGGCTGCGCCATCCGCAAATATTTCAAGGAAGTTTACGGCTGCGCCTACGCCTATGACGACAAAGGCGAAGCGGTCTGGCCGGCGCGGGTGGTCAACTATTCCACCAAAACCCAGTACCTGTCCAAAATCAACAAAGGTCTCGGCAAGCTCGACGACCGCGGGGTCAACGAATTTATGCCCGACGAAGAAAGGCCGATCCCCTTTACCCGGATGATCTACTTCGGCGACGGCATGACCGACATCCCCTCCATGCGGCTGGTCAAAAAAGGCGGCGGCTACTCGATCGCCGTTTACAAACCGAAAAGCCAGGACAAGAAAAAAGCCGTCAAAATCTTAAAAGACGGCCGGGTCAATTTCGCCCTGCCCGCCGACTACCGGGAAGACGAACAAATCGATACCGTGGTCAAGACCATCCTGGTCAAGCTGGCCACCGAACGAGATCTTAACATTTTGCAGGAAAAAGAAGAAAAAAAGAAACTGGAAGGCTAAGCTTTCCCCGGCTTACGCAGGCAGCATCAACCGTTTCAAGTTGTAACCCGTTCACAAATCCTGCATATCCGCGACCGGGGAAAAAGTCTGCCCCGCCTGTCGGCGCAGGCGTCCGGATCATAAAAAAAGCGGCCGTCCGGCCGCTTTTTTTTACTTCGGATCAATCGTCAATATCCTCAACCTTTTCAACTTGAAAATCCAGTGTATAAAAATAACGCCTTTTGACGTACCGCCCCGACAATATAAGCGGCAGAAAATCTTTGTCCGCCGCCCTCATCCGATCATAGGGAACGGCATTTTTATCCTGCCAGAACACATCGACTTCTTCCGCACGCGGCGTCAGCTTTCCCGAAAACTCCGTGCTTTTGAAAACGTGCACGTAAAAATCCATGGTCGGAAACTCGATATACCCGACCTCCACCGGATTTTTCACGGTAATGCCGGTTTCTTCAAAAGTTTCTCTGATCACGCAGGCGAGCATGTCTTCGCCGGGCTCCTTTTTGCCGCCCGGGAAATTAAGGCACCCCTTATTGATGCCGCGATGATTGCGTATCATCAGGTAACGGCCGTTTTCAACATCTTCGACAATCGACAGCGACGCTTCTTTCATTTGCTTTCCCCCTCAGACCTTAACCTGAGAGAAGGCTACAAATTTCCTTTGCCGAAGTCAATCTTTTTCAAATTTTTTCCGTTGGGCGCAAATGTAATTTTCCCGCTTTCTCCGCAATACCCTTAACAATCAATTAAACAATTTGCGATAGCATTTTCCCGTTGAACACAAAAAGGAATTGAATCATGAAACTTATCCGGCTTGTCCTGTTGAGCGGATTTTGGCTGCTGTGCGGCTGCCCAAACGGCATCGGTGCCGATTATCTTGACCAAAAGACATACGCGCTTGAAGACGAAGCCTCCTATGCCGTTCTGATTTATGACATTCATAATTCGTTCATCCTCTCCCTGCTGGGCGTGCAAAGCGACGGCCCCGACCAGGCCGGACAGATTGAGGCACTCAGAAAACGGGACGAATACGCCGTTCTTGACCAGGAACTCTTTGCCGCGCTGGTCAAAGGAAGCATGAATCTGCCGGCAATCAAAGAACGCACCATCAGGGAAATCCGCAAACAGAAGATCAGCATATGGAAAAGAAAATTCTCTTTCACAAAACTCGCAAAAGCCGCAAGTTACTACAATCAGGAACTCGACCAAAAACTGAAAAGCTTCAATAAGGCCGGAAGCCTCAACCTGGCGGAAGCTCTCATCGACCGTTATATTTTTGATCCTGACATTGACTACGGCCTGTTTGAAGAAGGTCTGCCGATCCCTTTGGTCAACAGTGCGGTATCAATCGCCGTTACGCGCTTTGACAACCGCAAATGGCACGAAAAAATTTTCAAATGCGGCAAGGAACAGGCGGCCCGCAACAAAGACTCTTCTTTAGACGAGCAACTGCTTCCCTGTTTCAAAGACTATTCCCGCGCCGTTTCGAAAGAAGCGGCAAAAGTTGCCGGAGAGCTTTTGCCGTATCGAACCTATTTTGAAAACATACAACCGGTGCCGGACAAAACCGAAATGGTCAAAAAAACATCCGAAGACGGCAAGTCTTACATGTGGGTTCCGAAAGAATAACCGTTTTCCGGTATTATGCCCCCTGCTTTAAACGGAACCGCCGCAAAAACGAACACTGCGGCCGGTTCCGTTTTGCCCTCCGCCCAACCGACATGCGGCGTTTCCCGCCCGCCGGCATTATCAACTGCCGTTCAACCGCTTTCACCGAAAAACAAAAACATATTTTTGCCGGCCGGCAAAGTTTTCGTTTAAATCATCCGCCCGTCTTATATTTTTTCTTTTAACATTTTTTTGACATGTCATAATCGTTGTGGTAGTTATTTTAGACAATCAATGATGTGAAAGGTAAACGGATATGAACATCGACGACAACGGTTTTATAAACTTAAGCAACGGCCTGGCCGAATGCAAAATTTCCCTGTGGGGCGCCAATATCGTATCATACCGCCCGAAAAACGAAGAACATGACATTTTCTGGCTCGGCGAACTTAACAAATTCGACAATGTTCAGGCCATCCGGGGAGGCGTTCCGATCTGCTGGCCGCGGTTCGCGGAAGAAAAACTGAACGGCAGGCTTCCCCGCCACGGCTTTGCCAGAATCTCCGGCTGGAACCTGAAAAACGTTTCGGTCGACGAAAACAAAATAGAAGCGCGGCTTTTCCTCCTGCCCGATGCGAAATACGACGTCAACATAACGGCAGATCTTTTCATCAAAATCACCGACAAGCTCGAATATCGTCTGGAAACGACAAACGACGGCGACCAACCCTTTGAATTCAGCGAAGCCCTGCACGCCTATTTTAACGTCAGCTCCGTTGACAACGTCAAAATAAAAGGTCTGGCCGGCCATGAGTGCAAAAACTCACTGGACGGAAACAGCTATACGCTGAAAGGCGATCTGACGATCCGCGGGGAATTTGATTCTGCATTCACAAACCATAAAGGAACCGTGGAAATCGAAGACAGCGCGTTTAACCGCGTCATATCGATAGAAAAAAGCAACTCAAACACAACGGTCGTCTGGAATCCCGACAAAGACCTGGCCGAAATGAGCAAGGGACAATACAAAAACTTCGTCTGCGTGGAACCTTCAAACCAGGGAGACGCTTTTGTCCGCCTGAATCCCAAGGAAAAACACGAAATAGCCATGACAATACGAACCAGAAAACTGAAATAGGCGGACCTTTCCACCCACTGCGGCAGAAACCGCTGCCGCAGACATCTCTCCGTTATGGCCGGAACCGCTGCCCGAAGCGGCGGCGGGCGGTTTAAATGCCGGACATGCAAACGGCATTCTCCCGACAAAACAAGTTTCCGCCTAAATCTCCCACCGGCACCGATCCAAATCGACATGATCGTCGTTTTTGAAAAACACTCCTTCGCCGAGCAGCAGACGTTTTTGTTCTGCCCAGCCGGGAACCAGCCTGCCGCAGTGATTGACGATCCGATGACAGGGATAATCGCCGTAATATTGCGCGCGTCTGAGAACCAGACCGACCAACCGGGAATTTTTACGCCGGCCGATCAGGCGCGCAATCTGCCCGTAGGTTGCCACCCTGCCTTCCGGCACTTCTTCAACAACCGATAAAATTTCATAGGCAAGCTCTTCGTCCAATATACGTTTCATATCCGTTTCCGACAAAACATGCGCGTTTATCATATATAACGGGAAAACAAAAAACAAGCACAATCGGCAAAAACCGAGTTGATTTCCGCCGGGCAACGCATTATGCTAAAAAAACGAATTGTTATCACAAATTCAGAGACACCTGCAAAATGCTGTCGGAAAAACAAACGGAAACATACTTTAAACAAGCCGTGGAAGAGCTGTACAAAAACGACGGATATCTGTTTGATCCCGATCACGGACTGCACGAACAAACCGTTTCGCACCGTCTGGCCGTCTATTTGGAAAGACGCTTTTTAAAAAATAAAACCTTCAGAACATGCAATTTGTCCGTTGACTGCGAATACAACAGAAACCGGGACGACTGCAAAAAACTGTACGGTCCCTGTATGGATTGCCGTGAATCATGCCGCATAAAAGAACTGAAAACGCCGTTTGTTTACGATCGCCGTTCATATTCCGACGCCCGTGATTTTGTCCGCAGCTATCCTGAAGGAAAGCCCTGCCGTCCGGATATTATCATCCATCAAAGGGGCGAAAATCATCCGACCAACATCCTCATCGTCGAAGTAAAGAAAAACTCAAACCGGGAAAACGGACACAAAATCGTCGATCTGATAAAACTGTCGGCCTTTACCTGCCGTAAAGGCGACAGCGAATATCAATACCAATCCGGTTTTTATTTTGAATACGGACAAACCGCGGCCATGGCTGTCCGGTTTGAGGGCGGAGAAATCGTCAAAGAACTAAGATTCAACGTCTCAAACCGGACGTGGGAAGACCTTACCCCTGCTCTTTAGCCTCCAGCTCCGCGAACTTTTGAGCCATCGTCGGGTTATTTTTGGTCAAACGCTTAACGGTCAGATCCTGAGCTTTGTTGTTCGCCAGCCGCAAGTTGTTTTCCGAAGACAACAGGGCGTCTTTGGTTTTCTGCAAATGGTCGATCGTCTTGTCAATCTCCTCTATGGCTTTGCGGAATTTATCGCTGGCCAACTGATAGTTTCGCCCGAACTTATCCTTAAAATCGTTCATTTCCGCTTCGAAATTTGAAATGTCAATATTCTGGTTCTTATATTCAGCCAATTGTTTACGATATTGAACCGAATTCAAAGCTGCATTTCTGAGCAATGTAATCATTGAGATAAAAAACTGCGGACGAATGACGTACATCTTCGGATACTTGTAGGAAACGTCAACGATGCCGCAATTATACAGTTCGTTATCGGCTTCCAAAAGAGAAACCAGCACGGCATATTCACAGCCTTTTTCCTGACGGTCCTTATCCAGTTCTTTCAAAAAGTCCTCATTTTTATGTTTGGTGGCCGTCGTGTCCATCTCATTTTTCATCTCAAACATAATAGAGATAAACTCTACGCCCTCTTCCGTCGATTCACGGTAAATGTAGTCTCCTTTGCTGCCTGTTTTCGCATCATTGTCTTTTTCAAAATAGGCTTTTTGAAAACCCGTCGCCCGGAGCTTGTTAAACTCGATTTCGCAATGCTGTTCCAAAGTTTCCCCGACCATTTTGGTGGACATTTTGGCTTTCAGGTCTTTGTAAAACTCAATCTGCGTATCTTTTTCCTTGAGCTTTAATTCATAATTTTCTTTTAAGCTTTGTTCTTTGACGAGGGTATCTTTCGCCGTCTCCCGCAACTTAATGTTCAGTTCGGCAATTTGCCTGTCGCGCGCAAAGATTTCATCGTTTTTAGAGGTTACGGCCGCGGCTACGGCAAGTTGCTTATCCTTATCACCGGCCAGGATTTGCGCCTTTAACTTCTCAATTTCCTGCTGCAAACCGGAAACACTCCGGGCTTTTTCCAAATCTTTATCTTTGCCGAGGGTAATAAGTTGTGCTTTAAGGTTAGAAATCTCCAAATTAAGCGAGGCCAGCGATTGCGCCTTGTCCATCTCCGCCTTGTTTTCCACCAATTTAAGCTCATTTTGTTTTTCCCGGTTGAGCTGCTCAATGCGCTCCCGGACAGCGTCATGAAATTCGGCGTCACGAACCTGCGCCACGATCGCGGCATAGCCGGACTCGTCAACCGTAAACACTTCTCCGCACTTCGGACATTTTATCTCAGGCATTATTGTTACTCCTAAAAATCTTATCCTCAGATTAAAACATCTATGGTTAAAGTCAAACAAAAGATGATCCGTAATACCCTCATTACTTTTAATAACAACCTTTCGAATCCTGCAATTTCAGCTGATCAGGACAAATTCGGAACAGCTGAATTATAATTTCCCTCATCTTTTGGTTACAAGAATATTTATCCGGCAAATCGATAATTTGTCGTTTGCAATAAAAATACCCTGCAACCAATCGGCCACAGGGTATTTTGCGCTACGGATCAAACGCTTAAAATTTATATTTAGCGTTAATCAAACCGGTGTGGTCTTGGTAATCCTCACGGAATTTACCTTCATAACCGAACGAAAGTTCCACCTTGTCGTTGACTTCCGCAGTTACGCCGGCACCGAATTCCATTCCGAAACGGTCAAGGGCTTCGCCTTCAACCGCATAAGCCGAACCGTTGGCCAAGGTTACGACCGAATTAACGTCATCGTTAAACAGGTCATAAGTCGCGGCAATTCTGGCTTCTGGTTTGATGTTCATACCATTGGACAGCTCAAAGTTTTTGCTGACTTTGGCACCAATGACACCGGTCAAAATATCGCTGTCATTGGCAGATACACGTTGGTCGGCAGAATCTTTATAAGCGTCCTGCCTGATATGGACATAACGCAAACCGGTTTCCGGTGTAATGCCTAAGCCGTTGATATTCATATCGTAACCGGTCATTGCCTGTAAGCCAAAGGTTTCGACATCGTAATCAGCCTTAACACCAACTCCGGCAACATTCTTGCTTTCTTCATAATCAGACCAGCCATAGGTCGCAATACCGTTTACATACCAGTTGGACGGTTTATATTCGCCGTAAACAATTGCGGTGTGCGTATCAACATCGGTTGAACGCATAAAGCCGTCAATATCCGTATTGGTGTAAGCATAACCAATACCAACCTTGGTATCATCGGTTACAAACTTCTCGGCTCCGAAAGCAATACCGTTAGAATCTGCATCAAAACCTTTGGCTTTGGATGTGTTATCTAACTTGGATTTGTTAAACAAGCCCTGAACCCACATTGCACCGCGTTTGAAGATATTGTCGCCGGAAGCCATACCTTCGCCACCGGTTGAGATTGAACCACCGGTTAAACGGGTTGATACGGCACCAAAGACCTGATTGGCTGTTTCTGTCTGTGTTTTTTGAACCATCGGCGCAACTTCCGGAGCAACCGCCGTCAAAGCGTCAACATAGGCTTTCTGCTCGGCGGCATTTGTGCTGTTGGAAAGCTGTGCCAGTTTTTCCGTAACTGCGGCAGCAACCGGAGAGCTGGTTGAAGCACTGACGCTGTCCCATGCCTCGGCTGTTCCGGCATTGTTGGCAGAACCGCCTGCATCAACAACGGCATCCGTGGCAGAACCGACAGAAGTAACTTCAAATGTTCCGTCACCATTGTCAACAAACTCGTAACGGGAATTTCGGCTCAGGTTGGCAAACTTGCCTTCAACCTCTGCTTCGGCGGAATCTGCACCGTTAAATAATTTAAAAGTAGCTGTTTCACCTTTGGCCAAGGCGGCACCGTTTAAGGTCATATTCAAATTTGTACCGTTTTCGCTGATTTTGATATAATTGGCTTTGATTTTGCCATAGGTATCTTTATCGGTTACGGTAAAGGCCAAAGTTGAATTATCGGCAAAAATGACACCTTCGCCATCGGCTTTATCGCCGGTTGAATGCAGTGTTTTGTCGCCGATATCCAGCGTTGCGCCATTGCCGACCTGAACCGTTGTAATCGTATCAGTCGGCTCTTTGTCAAACGTCAACGTACCTTTGTTAATGGCTAAAATGTCCAAACCGCCGATATTGCCGCTGATTGCGTTATTTAAAGAGTGGCTGTTTTCAAAAATCAGGCTGACAGCTTCAACATTACCGTCGATTTTGGCGTTTGAGTTCTGAAAATGAATTTTACCGCGGTCATCACCGTTAATATTAGCAACCAACTTGCCGCCCAAATTAATTCTGGTATCGTTATCATAAACATTAAGCGTAGCTTTCTGAGCCTGGCTCATATCTTCTGTAAACGCTTTGGCAAACAACGTAGAACCTGAAGCAACGTTAAGCTCTGCCCCGTTGGCAATTTTTATATTGCCTACGGAAGCGATTTCCGCAGAAGAACCGCTGACATTTATTGTTCCGCCGGTAATGTTTATGTTGCCGCTTGCCGGTTTGCCGTCCTCGCTTTGATAATCACCGCCTCTTATTATTGACGAATCTTTAAGAGAGATTGTGCCGCCGCTGATATTTATATCACCGGTTTCGCCGTCATGGAATATTGCGGAACCGTTTTCCAACGTAAACTCTCCGCCGCTAATGTCCAAATCTCCGGAATTTTCACGTCCCAAAGAACTTTCATTCATCTTAAACGTACCGCCGGAAACGGTCATGGCAGCACCTTTCTGGGAATTGTCTCCGTCTGACATAGCCGGATAGGTACTGATGTTGGAATTATTCATTTCAAACGTACCGCCCGAAATATTAAATTGGCTGCCGTCATCAGCATTGCCATATATAAAGATTTCGCCAGTATCCAGCTTTATCGTGCCACTGCTGATATCTGCTTCTTTAGCGTTCAGCGTTGAGCGCCATCCGGCTCCATTCTCTTGTTTTAGCGTCAATTCCCCGCCCGTTTGGGTATATTTGCCGTCAACAAACATAAAAGGCTTTTCAGTCTCATTTGTCGCATCTGAATTGATTACCGACAAAGAGGCATCATCTGCCAGAGAGACATTTCCGCTAACATTCAAGGTCTTGGAAACATCGACCTCATCGGCTTCTTCTTTCACGATTGCCTGAGTTTTTACGTCTAATGAGGCTGTTCCTGATAAATTTATGTCTCCCGAGTGTGAAACCTGAGTATCCGAACGCTCAACGACATAGTTACCCGATGTCAAATTGGTTGCATCTTCCGGAAGATTTTCCGCATAAGCATTGCCGGACACCGAAAGCGCCACCAATGCCGTTGTAATTAAAAGTTTATTTTTCATACGATTAAACATCCTTGTTAATTAGTTAAACAAAACCCACCGTTCATAAAGAAAGGCGGGCGGATGTTCGAAAACCGTATAGACTTAAACGGCTCGGCTTATTTGGCTGAGCCTTATTCACCGACATCCGTCCAAGTAGAATCAGAAGTCGGCACAGGTTAAAGTCGTGTGCACACGACTAAGTCTATAAAAGGGTTTTCGACGCCCTAAGCAGCGAACTGCTCGGATTTATATTATAAAGCCTTTTGAAGACAATCAAGCTAAAAGTCAAAAACCCTCTGGAATTTTTATAAATAAGCCGATATAGTCCTTTTGTAAGGAGCCGAAAGTATCATAAAAGTATTGCCGTTTCTGACCGGGTGTACGACAATCAAGGTGCCGGCTGAATTTGTGTATAAAGAGGTTGAAACACGGAATTTTACTCTTGCCAGCTGGCAAAAGGTTACCAATCCGGCTGCTCCTTATAAAATATATATAGAAGGCGACGGTTATGCCTTTAATGCCCGAGGCAAAGCAACACAAGACCAGACACCTCGCGGAACTTTAGTCCGTGAACTGGCTTTTGGTGACGACAGCCCGAATGTCATATATTTTGCCCGACCGTGCCAATATATTAAAAGTCCGATTTGTTCAAAAAGACATTGGACAACCGCTCGTTTCGCACTGGAAGTTATTAATGCTGAATATGAGGCAATTAAAAATATTGCCGACAACAATCCGGTTATTTTAATCGGATTTTCCGGCGGTGCACAGGTTGCCGGTTTAGTGGCTACAGCCAAACCGGGGCTGAATGTCAAAAAAATTATAACCATTGCCGGAAATCTCGACCACTTGGCATGGACGCAATATCACAATCTGCCGCCGCTTAATGAATCAATGAATTTGGAAAGCTACCGCAAACAGTTCGCTAAAATTCCACAAATCCACTATGTCGGCAGTAAAGATGAAGTCACACCACCAATATTGGCACGCGAATTTGTCGGTAAAGACGATTTAATTATCGAAATTGACGGCGCAAGCCATAATGAAGGCTGGGGAAAAATTTATAATAAAGTCCGGAGCGAAAGATGAAAAGAACCGTATGCTTATTAATTTGCTTGCATGAATTGAGTTAAATTAAACGTAGCATTATAAATCTCATAAGTCAAAAATATAATCGTTTGGTTGCATTTATAGAAAAATATCACTAAATACAGATTGGTTAGATAATTTAAGATGTTAACATAATGGACAATAGTAACTTGCCTTTTGAGTGGGCAAAATGTTTGATTTTGGGCAATGGAAACAAAGTTCAAAATTTAAGGATGCTCAAAAAGCTTACACCCGAAGGATTAGCCAAATCAGCTGATGTTTCCGAAGAAAGTCTTAAATCAATTGAATGTCAAAAGATAGAATTGATAAATACGGACTTAACCAAGATTGCCAATACGTTAAATGTAGATGTGGAATTATTGTTAGATTCATCAATGAGTATAGATAATCAGGATATGTATTGGTTGAGGCATATTTTGCAAAATCATAAGACAGAGATCAATTTTTCACAATTGCAAGCGCAAATAGTGAATTTGATAAATATTATTTTGTACAAAAACCGAGAGCAATGGAGTGAAACTCGTAAAGATTCGATTGAGTCATTATGTAAATGCGAAAGAAAAAATTGTGCCCGTAAGGCCAGAAAATTAAGAGATGAAAAATATGCTCCCTTTAGGGAATACTTCAGAAAAATACAATATGAAAAATTTATGCAATATCATGAGAACGGCAAAATATTATCGGCAAACTATTTTGCTATGTGGTATTTGACACATAAATCGGAAGATATGCCAATTCCTTATGTCAAACAAAATATTGCTAACAAGTTAGTGCAATTGGCACCAAACAATAACCGCGAGTTCAAAAAGCTTCTACGCGAAGAAGCTGATACGTCTATCGTTACGGAGGATTGATTTTAAGCTAAAATGTTTCTTAATCTATGCTTCTATTGTTAACAATAATGGAGGAGAAGAAACATGGATTTTGAAATCTATAAAAGAAAGTTATTAGAAGAAGATGAACGCAATCGTTTATCTGAATTGCAAACAAAATATAACGGGATTAAGACACCTGATTATGCTAATATGAGCTTGCGAGACGAATTACAAACAAGGTTTGACTTAGACGAGCTTAATAATTTACAGCAAAAGTACGGTGTTCAACAAACATCTGCTCTTAAGTCGCAAATCACGGCTTCGTCACCACAGTCAAGTTATGTGCAACCAATCTCATCTCAACAGCCTAATTCTCAACCATCAACTTGGGATAATACTTTGCGAAAAGCTGAACAACTGACTACCGCAGCTTTGGACGGATTGAGCCTTGGCTGGGCCGATGAATTAGAAGGAGCAGCAAGTGCTGTCGGTTATGGATTAGCAAGCCTAAATCCGCAATGGAATAAGACCAACGAAAGTTTCTGGGATGCAATGAAACGCGGGTATGTTAAAGGGCGTGACAATCGGCGTCAGGTTTTAGCCCAAGGTTTGCAAGAAAATCCGACAACAACAACGGTTACCCAAATGGCTGGCGCTTATGCTTCACCGATTAACTTGTTTAAATATTCAAAAACGGCACCTTTGGGAATTCAAAATAAGTTAAATAACTATAATGCTGCAGCAAATGGTATAATTTATGGTATTGGCTCGGGGCAGGATAATTGGCAAAATTATGCTCAACAGATCGGTATAGGTTTGGTTGGTAATTTTGCAGGAAATAGATTTGCAGCACAAGCCTTTGGTCGAGCCGTCAATCCGTTAATTCGAAATGCCTTTAGTACGGCAAGCGGTGAAGCAACAGGGTATGTTATTGACGGAATTAAAAATCAGTATCATAATTACAACAAATAATAATTGATAAGTCGGGAGCTGCGATGTTTAAAATAAATATTATGCAAATAATGAAATTTATTACAGCTGTTGTTTGTTTCAGTTTGTTTGGATTTGCTGTTTACTCAATGAATCAATCTAAAGCATCGCCGCTTCCTTTTTTAATATGTGCTTGTATGCTCTATGTTGTTGATGGGATAATCTCACATATTTTAATCAAAAAAGGACATGAAAATTCGCCATACTTTGACCCCAAGCATCAATGGAAATATTTTGCCCCCATATATGCCGTTGTTTGTTTGACTATCATAGTGATATACAAGTATCTGTTATAATGCTGTAGGAATGTGTTTATGTCCAAGACTAAAAGTTTATTAAAGGAAAGTGGCAATGTTTAAAATAAATATTATGTCAATAATAAAATATATTTCAGCTATTGCATATTTTTATTTAGCTTACCATGCACTCTATTTAGTCGATAGATCTAAAGCATCGCCGCTTCCTGCCTTAATATTTATTTTCATGCCTTGTGTAAGAGGCAAGAGTGGAATGTTCGGTCAGTATATAGATATTATTTAGGATCCGTCAGCAAGATGATATTTTTTGCAATGCTCGCGATTAAAGTCTTGCGTCCGTTATGTGAGCATTTTCTCTTTATACAAATCGAAAAAAATAGCCATTTCTCAACCTCCAGTCATTGATGGCGAACGGTCCGTATTCTGTGGCTGACCAAGGTTTATGACCTTAGGAAAAAATACGAGCAGGAATTAGCAGAAATGTACCTTATTATTAACAGTATGGATGACGATTTGCGACAGATGATGACGATAGAAAAAGGCTAATGCTCAATATTTTTATTATATAACCAACATCAGAAGGAAATAATAAAATGATTAAGGACTTTTATATTTGTCTGGACAATACGGCATTAAATTATGCGCTGAAGCATTTCAGTAATCCGTTTACGCGGATAATGCGTTGCTATACAGGTCTGGAAGTTGAGATGATTGTCAAGACAATGGAATCAAACAAAAGCAAAAATTTTTACACGCTCCGGGCAATGCAAAACAAAATATTAAAAGGCACTATTAAAAATCTTGAAGTCTTGGGTACTATTTTTGAAAGGGCAGATAACGGCGAATAACTTATTTTTAATGTTGATTTAATATTTAAATAATATTACTTTAATGTTGAAATAATGTTAAGGAATTTGTCATGGCTTTTAGTCCTAAATATACGGTAACTGCTCAGATGCTTGCAAATCTGGCAAAAATTGAGGTTATTAAACAGCAGTTTGAAAATCAGCCTATATCGCCGCAGCTTTTATTATCGTTGCGAGAAAGTGCCAAAGTAGCAACAATTCATTATTCTACGCAGATTGAGGGTAATCGTCTGACCGGAAAGGAGGTTGCCGAGGCTCTGAAAGGGCGAAAATTGCCACAGAGAGAAAAAGACGAGCAGGAAGTCAAAGCTTATTACAAGGCTTGGAATGCTATGGAAGAGGCTGTTGTTGCCAATCGTTCTTTTGATGAGAAGTTGGTTGCCAATATTCATAGTTTGGTTGAAGCCAGTAAAAGTATAATTCCGTATCGGGATAATCAGAATGCGATTTATGACAGCGAAACCGGTGCTAAAATTTATCTGCCGCCGGAAGCTAAAGATGTGCCGGAGATGATGCAGGATTTTTGCCAATGGGTGCAAAATGCCGGAAATTTGCCGGTGCCACTAGTAGCGGGAATTGTACATTATCAGTTTGTAACCATACACCCTTATTATGACGGAAACGGACGGACAGCCAGACTATTGACAAGTTTTGTAATGCGTAAAGGCGGTTACGGGTTAAAAGGTATTTACTCGCTGGAAGAATATTATGCTAAAGATTTAATCCGTTATTATGATGCTTTGCAGACACATCCGCACCATAACTATTATTACGGACGGCATGAGGCGGATATAACGTCATGGCTGGAGTATTTTGTTGCTGGTGTTGCCGATACTTTTGGTAAAGTCAATGAACATGCCAAAGATGAAAAGGAAAGGGGATTTACGGCAGATAAAAGCCCTGTATTGCGCGAACTTGATATAAAACAGCGAAAAGTCTTGGAACTGTTTGCGGAATTTAAGGAAGTCAACAGCATGCAAATTGCGGATATATTAGGCATTTCTGCACAATCTGCACGATTTTTGCTGCGACAATGGATTCCCGAAGGCTTTTTGCAATATGCTAATGAATCCAAAAAAGCAAGGACTTATAGACTGGCGGAAAGGTTTGAAAAAATGATATGAAAAGTATTTCTAATAATAATGGGAATTATATGGAACAGTTATAATGTGAGATTCCTAATTTTTTTGATTAAAATTCATTGACATAACGTTGGTTATTGCTTAGTATTAACAACTAATAATGTATGTTGATAAAAGGACTGAGCCGTGCTTAAAGAATTTTTGGAAGTTAATGTTGATGATTTGATTCTTGATCAGAAAAATTTTAGACATGATGAAAAGAATAGTCAGGAAGAAATTATTCGTTGGTTTGAAGAAGATCAACCTGAAAAACAAATGAATATTGCTAAGGATATTGCAGAAAGAGGGCTTAATCCGCTTGAAAATATAGGGGTCATAGAAAGTGACGATGGGTTTGTTGTTAAGGAAGGAAATAGGCGTGTTTCTGCTCTTAAAATGCTTCTAAATCCAACATTATGCAAAAATAATAAAAATAGAAAAAAGCTTGAGAGTTATGCATCATTGGGGAATATACCGACAAAGATTCGAGTAGCAGTTTTTGATAAATATGATTCTATAAAGCCGTTTATTGGCTTACTTCATTCTGGTGAGCAAGAAGGTAAAGGACGGGTACCTTGGGATGCGATGGGGATTAGTCGTTTTGAAGAGGATACTAAAGGAATGAGTAAATATCAAGAAGCTATTGATATTCTGAGATTTATTCATTATGAGGAAAAAGGGTTTAAAAATATTACTAACTTTCAAAGGTTTGTTACATCGTCTATTGTGATGAATGAATTAGGTATAGCATTTAATAATCGACGTTTAGATAATTCTTCAGTTTCGGAAACTGCTATAAAAGTGTTGAATGTTGTAGCAGGAGAAGTTTCGTCGGGCAAGCTTAAGGTTTCGGAAATTGATACTATTGATAACATTAGAACTTACCTAAGTAAAATAAAAAAACTAGTAAATGTAACATCGAATGAAACTAACACAGTAGAAAATTCTTTTAATAATTCTTCTTCGATAGGTAATGAAGCAAACTCTAGTACTCCGGACAATGTTAGTTCTGAAGATGAGAGTAAACACTCTAAACAGCGCAAACCAAGAATGTCTGTTAAGAAAAAGCCAGAAATTAAAAGAAAAAAATGTAATCCAAATATTGTAACTATTATTAATGAGTTATATCGCTTATCAAAAGGGTATGAAAATTCAATAATTGCTTTGTCAAGAGCTGTTCTTGAATGTGTAATGAAGTATGTAGTTGAGGATACAAAATATAAAACAAAATTGTTGAAAAATACAACTCACTTTCAATCTTTATATTCTGCAAAAGATAAAAAAATATTTTGTGAAGGGTTAAAAAATAAGCTTGCAGAAATAATTATAGATAAAAAACAGAGACAATCCCTACAACAGTTTGATTTAGAAAAATTGCATGCTGTTATGCATAATCCTAATATCACCGCAGATTTGGTTCTAGCAGAAAATTACCGAAATCAATTGATGCCTATAATTGAGTTTTTATTAGATGACGAAACAGAGCTATTGAATAATCTTGATGTCAGCAAATTAACTTAATATTTATAATAGCTTTAATATCATATACATTGAGTTTGGAAATATTATGAATAGAAGTCCTTTACGATATCCGGGTGGCAAAAGTCGAATAACTAATTTTGTTGCCAAGTTAATAAAAGATAACAACATAACAGGAGGGTGTTATGTTGAGCCTTTTGCTGGTGGTGCGGGAGTGGCATTAAATCTTTTGCTTGATGGAATAGTTGATAGGATTTTTATCAATGATAAAGATCGTTCTATTTATGCTTTTTGGGATTCTGTTATAAATCATACAGAGCGTTTTATTTGCCGTCTTGAGAGTGTAAATGTTACTATTGAAGAGTGGAAAAAGCAAAGGGAAATACAGTTAAATAAAGAAAATGCAAATTTATTTGATTTAGGATTTTCAACTTTTTTCTTAAATAGAACCAATCGTTCAGGTATAATAATGGCAGGAGTGATTGGAGGAATTTCTCAAACAGGGAAATGGAAAATAGATGTGCGATTTAATAAAGAATCGTTAATAAAAAAAATAAAAAATATTGGGGAAAATAGGAAAAAAATCCATATTTTTAATATGGATGCTGTTAATTTTCTTGATGATGTTGTATCAACCTTAGATGTCCAAAATACATTAATTTATTTAGATCCACCTTACTATGTCAAAGGTGCACAATTATATATGAACTCCTTTAAGCACGAAGATCATGTAAGAATTTTTGATAAATTATCCCAATTACGGCATCATTGGTTAGTTTCTTACGATGATCAAAAAGAAATTCGAGAAATTTATCAGCGTGAGAGTATATCTTATCTTTTAAGATATACCGTAGGCCCAAAATATCATGGCTCAGAAGTTATGTTTGCTAGTGATAACTTAATTTTAGATTTTAGTTCCAATCCTTTGAATGTTAAGAAGGTAGCCTAATTCAAACCATCTCTACAATTTTTTTCTGCGCATCGGTATTGTATTCGATATAGCGTTGGGTGGTGGCAAGGGTAGAATGTCCGGCCAGCATACGGATGTCGTTTAAGGTTCCGCCGGCAAGGCTGATGTTTTTAGCTGCGGTGGTGATAAAAGTTCTGCGGCCGCTATGTGAAGAGCAGCCCTCAAAACCGATTTCCTTATATAAATTATAAAAGAAATTGACGATTGCCTGCGGGCTGGTCTTATTGTCGCGTTCTGTCGTAATAATCCGATTCGCCAAATTAAAATGCTCATTTTTCTGTTGCCTGCTTAGCAATTCCACCAATAAAACCGCCAAATCTTTATGCAAAGGAATAATCCGGCCGGATTTTTTACCTTTAGAAGCCTTATTAATAAGACTAATTTCGTGGCTTAATCGTCCTTGCGAGTCGCAAACCATCAGCCAACTTAAATTCGCTATTTCCTTTGCTCGTAATCCGGCTTTATAACTGAGCATAAAAATAATTTTATTACGGAGCGGATATCTTGTCCGTTCCAGATAGCTCAACGCTAATTCCTGTTGTTTCAGCGTGAGGATTTTTGCTTGTTTATTAAGTGCTATTTTTTACCTTAAACTCATTATGTTATTGAATCTGTGTAATAAATTATAATGAGTATAAAATAAAAGTCCAGGCTCAAAGTCTTGCAACGCTTGAAAGATAAGGACTCATTATAAAACTTAGATTATATAATGAGTTGATAAATTTGAATATTAAAAAAACTCTTTGACTTTTTTTCCCAGTTTAACCTAATATAAAGCTGGTTCGATTGTCGGACTGGGGCGTAGTAACCTCTTCACTATACGGTCTGAGATTTTAGAAGGCAGACCGAAATCAAAAACACTTCTTCCGGTTTTTATGACCGGGAGATGATGTTATGTCCAAGCATTTTGCCAAAAGCATCATGCTGTTATAGTGCAGTTACTAACTCCCGGTCGCCCGAAACTGTGGCGACTTTTATTTTGTTAAAATTAGAAAAAGGGAGAAACTAAATGGAAAAACTAAAATATCTTTGGCATAAATTTCTTTATTTTAGTGGGATAATGGTCATAGTAATTGCTGTATATGGCTCTTATAAAAATCAGTACGGATTTGAAATTCCAGAATCTAATTATATTTCCGCATGTGACGGTAAAGAGGTTGTGTCTAGTATTAAAACACAATGTACAAAGATGGATGGTGCAAGAAATGATAAGCCAATTTATGCGGAGATAATAACCGATGTTTATTCAATCAGAGATATTTATAAAACTACTGTCTACAGAAGGTTTTGCTTTCCCAATGGAGCCAGAAGTGTTCAGTTTGTTTTAAGAGAGTTTATTGAAGATGCCAATAATGGAGATAAACAAAGAGTAGAAATCGGAGACGATTTAGATTTAGAAGCAACGAGTTGCGCAGGTATCGAAGCTTTATTTTGGGATGTTGATGGCAAAGCAAAAAATGGCGTCATGTATTATCGAATGACCGATAATGGTGTTGAAGATTATGAATAATTTTGGGAGCGAGCCATGAAAAAAATTTTAATTATGATATTGATGCTTGGTGGTTGTGCAATAATTAATGATCAAAAGCAGGGAGACTACTTTAGTAAATTTAGCATTCCTACAAAAAATTTATTGGGAGTGGGAAGATGTAAAAGCTTTGAAAGCAAATATGTGGAGAATTATGACTGGGATAAACTTATAAAGTTGGAAACGGAAATTCTGAATATAAATGATAAGCTTAAAACAAGAAATGGTTTGTCCTCGATCAATATCCCACAGGCTAATTTAGTAATCAGTAGTTATCTTGAAATGCCCTCAGTTTTTTATCGTGATAAGAAAATGAAAGACTTGAGCGAGAGGGACGGCGAAACTTTTGATAGTTATGGAATATTGAACGAAGTTGCCGATTTTTGTTTAAAAAATGATTTTATTCAAGATAGGGAAAAAACAACGAAGTTAAAGAGCTATTGGATGCACGGAGAGATTAAGGCATGGATGGCAGGAAATATTCGACATAAACTTAAAATCGAGCAAATTTACACAAAACAGAAAGCAGAGTTTATGAAAACTTTTAATAAGTCGAAATTGTATGGCAGGTTTAAAAAGTCTGCGCCATCTATGGTTGGGATGCCGGTTGAGAGTTTGGTTAAAAATAATTGCAAAATTGAGGATGTCATTATCGGTATGTCACTATTATCAATGGCAGATAACAGATTTAGTAAACAAGAAAATTATTCATTTTCGGTTAAAGGTAATGTCCTAATAATTAAAGTGTCGGATATTTTTAGAATCAATTTTGAGCAACGGGGCGGTAAGTTGGTGCCAACTGAATATTACAGCAAAAATGAAAATAGTCCCTCAGATAATCAAAATTATACCAATAGAAGTATCTTGGGGGCAGTTTATATGTCTGATGCCTTGTGCGGAAATAGTGAATTAGTATATTAATGTTGTAACCACCTCTAATCTGAGGTGTTTTACCAAGACCATACAGGCTTGATTAACGCTAAATATAAATTTTAAGAGTTAAACAGTCCAAACAAAGCCGCCCCGGATATTTTTTATTCGGGGCTGTTTTTTGTGAGAAATATTTCTAATAATTTGACTTTGAAAGCAAATCGGTATTAGCTGTTCTTTATAAACATAAAGACAGGTAATAAAATGACAGTCAAGTATAAATCAAAACAAAGGGAATATAGGCGACAATATTGTGAGAATTTTTTGCGGGTGGTAGCTAAAAATATAAAAAAAAGAAGAGAAATAAATGATATGAGCTTGGAAGAATTGGCCAAGAAAGCACATGTTAGCCCTAATACTATATACAAAATAGAGAGGGGAGATGTTGATTTAAGTTTACTTACATTGAAATCAATAGTTTCTGTTTTTAATATTAGTCTTTCAGAGTTTTTTGAGCCAATGAATATGAAATGCCAACAAAAAGTGGATGTATTAATAAAGGAGATGAGAAGAGCGAGTATTGAGCAAGTTGAAATTTATTATCGTTTGTTTAAAGCTCAAAAAAAGATATTTGACTATATGAATTTAAAAAGAACCTCAAATCCACTTCCAACGGAAAGTTGTTCTGACATTCCTTCTTCTTGGCCTCCTTTTAAATAAGCTTCATAAACTTTATTTATAATTGGAAATTTTTGGATACAGTATTTTACCACAGGTAGAGGCTTTCATTTTCATAAAAATGAAAGCCTCTTTTTTGTATTTTTCAATTATTTATTTTAATAAATAAATTTTACAAAATTTTAACACTATAATAAATCTAAAAAAATAAATAATTTCAATTTATTAAAAAATAATTTCTAACTTTTTTTTCTTTAAAAGTCTTTAGCAAAATAAAAAACGTAAAAGAGCCCCCGTAAATAACATCAACGGAGAGCTTTGTCTTGAATTACCAAGCGCTAAATAATGAGATTTTGAAGTGTTGTCCTGACTTGACGGCGGATGAAGCTGTCGATGCAGGCAAAAGTCTTGTTGCTCTGTTGAAGATATTACATGAAGCCGCTCAGGAAAATCCTGAGTTGAAAGTTTTAATCAATGCTCAAATGGAAGGAGACTTTATCAATGAGCACAAGTAACAAGAAAAACGTCTGTGATACCTGCGTTTTGCTGGTCGATTACACGGACATCACAATAACAGAGCTTGGGCGTTTTAAGCCTAATCCGCAAATCCTCTGGGATATGCAAGGGGCGGAGGCTGTGACCTGCTATAACTTCGCAACGCGTGAAGAGCAGCAACAGCATTACTACCCTAGGCTGTCATTAAGCAGCGTACTGCGGCACGGAGGTTTCAGCGTTAAGTTGAAAATTGAGTTTTCCGCACCGAAGCTTCTGCATTTTCCGCCCAACAATCTGGAAGAAGTTTGCGATGCCGATTTTGAAGATATCATCAGCATTTTGGCTTTACGGATTTACGAGATGGGTGTTGATGTTTCGCCTCAAGTGTTGCGGTCAGCACAAGTTGTAAGGATTGATTATGGTAAGAATGTTCTGGTTAAAGTCGCACCCTGTGTGATTTTACAATATCTGAACAAAGCTGACATCAGCCGTCGGCTCGATTGTACCAAGGTGTCATACCGAAACGAAGGGCATTCGCTGCATTTTTTAGCCCGACACCGGAATGTCGTTATTTACGATAAACTCAAAGATATTCAAAAAGCCCGGTATTGTAAAAGTCGGGCTGTCAGTTCCGAAAATGCCCAGACAATTGATATGGCAACCCTAGGCTCAAGCCAATATTTACGGGTTGAAATTCAGTTGGGCAATTCTGAGAATATCCGTCAAGCCATCAGCAAAGCAGGGCTTTCAGTTTCGGAGCTGACATTCCAAAATCTTTTCAGCAGTCAAATTTGCCGAGCTGTTACGCTGGTTTATTGGAATGAAATTTTGGCGGCTGTCAGATATCAGCAGTTAAGCGAAGAAAATGCGGCAGATTTATTCAAGCGTCTGCTGGATGCCAAATATAAGTTTCTAAAAGCCCTGCAGCTTGTCGGTTTGGTAACGATACTGAAGACGATGGGCAAACGAGAACTGCGGCTACATGCGGGGAACTCTTTTTCACCGGCAATTTATGAGCTGTTTCGGCTGATTAACCGGCTCGAACCGCAAAACAATTGGCTGCAGCCAGATTTGGACGGCATAACCGCAGCTATTAATGAAAATCAAATCATAACTTTAACGAAAGGAAATAAAGATGAACTTTGCTAGAGATGCAATAATTATGTGTCGAATTTCTTCTGTAAAGCAGAATATCGGTAACTCTCTCTCTGAACAGGAAGCTATCTGTAAAGAGTATTGCCGAAGTAAGAATTTTGAAGTCATACAAAATAAGCAAGCAATTGAAAGCGCCTTTACTAAAAGACGTCCGAAATTTAATGAGATATTGAATTTAATCCAGCAAGTAAAAGTGGCGCCAGTAGCTTTGGTTCTGTCGGAATCTAATCGTCTGGCACGAAGCTTTAACCATATAAGTGTATTGGACGATTTAGTGAAAACGGGCAAGATAGAAATTCATTTTGTTAAAGAAGGCATGATAATTACTCCGTTTTCTACGGCGGATGATGTATATGATTACCGGATGCTTATAGCAGAAGCCGAACGTTTCTCTGCAGAATTATCAAACATGACAAAAAAGGCAATGCAAACGATGCGTGAGAATGGATTTTACCCAGGCAAGGCACCGATAGGATATAAAAATTGCCGTCCAAGTTGGTGCCCTTGGATTCTGCCGGATGAACAGGCTGACAAAGTTAAGTTTCTATTTGATACCTACTTACGGTCAGAAATCAGTATCAAAAAGTTGCTTGAAATTGCTCAATCATTACCTCTGTATACAACTACTGGTAGTTTAATCAGTCGAAGAACATTAATTCATATGCTGCGCAATTCTTTCTATTGTGGACAGATGAAAAGCGGTGGAAAATTATACCGACATGGTTATGCGCTGTTGGTAAATGAAGATGTTTTTGCTGAGGTGCAAAAAAAATTAGACAAGGAGCTCGGTAGAGTTATCAACAAAGAAACGGAGGTGCAGGTCGCAGCATAAAGCAAATTAGGCCAGCGAAGGCTGGATAAGAAATCCGGCCTTCCTTGACCTGTCAGAATGATGAATCTTAAAATAAAGCGTAATTTTAATATAGAAAGGTAAGAAGATGGGAAGAAAAATAGTAAAAGCGATAGACAATGAAGCGGCCAAGAAAGCCGTTATTTGGACACGTGTTTCCAGCAGAGAGCAAGAAGAAGGATATTCGCTGGATGCACAAAAAGATCGCTCGACGACATACTGCCGGGCTAAGGGGCTTGAGATTTTGGCGGTATTTGAAATTGTTGAGAGCAGCACCAGAGGTACCCGAGAGCAGTTTTATGAGATGATTAATTTTGTTAAAAGACAGAAAAGCTGTATAGCCCTCGTTTGCGACAAGGTTGACCGATTACAGCGTAGTTTCAGAGAAGTACCTGTTTTAGAAGAATTACGCAAAAGCAGAAAAATTGAACTGCATTTTGTAACGGAAGGACAGATGCTCAATGCAAAGTCAAATAGTTCTCAAATTATGTCCTATCAATGTTTTGTGATGATGGCAGAAAGCTACACTAATAATATTTCGGATAACGTTTGCCGAAGTCTGGAGGAAATGCGAAAAAAGGGGAAATGGGCACACCATGCACCAGTCGGCTATAAAAATGTAAGGGATGCCAATGGTAACAGTGATATTGTGTTGGATGAGGACAACCATTTCATCATTACGCGGTTGTTTAAGGAATTTTCGATTGGCACCTATAATCTTGAGCAAATAACGCGGAAAGCCGCAGATTTCGGGCTTAAGATGAAGACCAGTAAGAAGCTTCATAAACAGACTATCCGCGGAATATTAAGCAACCGTTTTTATGTCGGGGAAATGTATAGCGGCGGACAATATTATCCGCATTGTTATCCGCGGTTGACGGACAGTTATACGTTTGAACGGTGTCAGGAAATTTTAGAAGGCAAGGCAAATCATAAGGTGCAGAAGCATGAATATGTATTTAAAGGACTGGTTCGTTGTAAAAACTGCGGTGGTGTTGTTTCAACCGATATCAATGTACATTCGGCGAAAAAGAAGGGTGGAGAAAAAATCGTTTATAAATACCTTTTTTGTCCGCAATGCGGCGGCTATCGGACGAGAGAGGAAAATGGGGTTGAAAAAGTGAAAGAGGCATTAAAAACGCTTAAAAACATGCCTAAAAGCGTTGTCGAGAAATTGGTTGCCTGTTTGGATGAAGAAATTTACAAAGACCATAAAATGGAAATAGAAGCCAAGAAGGCATTGGACAGGCAGATTGCCGGTTTTGCCGAAAAGGAAAGCCGGTTGATAGACTTGTTTACGGGAGGCAGTATTACACAGGATTTATATACCAAAAAACTAACCGAGTACAGACAGGATAAGAAAAAACTGGAAGAGCGATTAACCGACTATAGTCATCTGACTAAGCAAGGTCTAATAACGCTCAAATACTTGGCAGGCTTGCTTTTGATGTCAGACCAGATATGGAATTTTCTGAACAATGACAAAAAACAGCAGGTTTTAAAATTACTTTGTTCGGAAATTTTATTGAACGGCAAAAATGTAGATATTTCAATAAGAAAACCTATTTTAGCACTGGCTAAAATAGGCTCTTGTCAAGTTTGGCTGGGGTGGCTGGATTCGAACCAACGAATGACGATACCAAAAACCGTTGCCTTACCACTTGGCGACACCCCAAGGAAATCCTGTTTCATGTACAGATGTGCATTTGAAACGGCTGAAGTATATTTATGCCATATTTTTCATTTTGGCAAGAGTTTTTTTATCACGTTAAAAATGCCGACATCTCGTGTCGGCATATCGCCGAAAAAAGACAGGCCTCCTCTTATCAGGGAGTTAAAACAGCCGCAATCTGACAGTTTGATCATGATCAAAGGCGAGCATCGTTACTCCGACGACTTGGCACTCACTCTATTGATAAATCACGGTTTTTTGGCTAGGAATGTAAACAGTCCTCCCCAACCTGGAAACTAAAACAGCCGCAACCTGACGGTTTGATCATGATCAAAGACGAGCGTCGTTACTCTCCAACATCTTGGCACTCACTCTATTGATAAATCACGGTTTTTTGTCTAGGAATGTAAACAGTCCTCCCCGACCTGGAAACTAAAACAGCCGCAACCTGACGGTTTGATCATGATCAAAGGCGAACACCGTTACTCCAACACCTTGGCACTCACCTCTTTGAGGAAGCAAAGTTTTTCGGAAAGAAATGTAAACAGGCCTCTCCAATCGGGGACTACACAACTGCCAACCTGACAGTTTGATCATGATCAAAGGCGAGCATCGTTACTCCGACGACTTGGCACTCACGCCACTAAAGAATCAAAGTTTTTCGGAAAGGAATGCAATAAAATTCATAAAAAACATCCGGCAGACGATGTTGTTTCAGCAAATACGAACCCGGGACGAAACACTCGGACAGATCCTCAAAGCCGCGGCGAACGGAATACAGTATTTCACCTGTTACTGTTGTTCTTTGACAAAAAGAAAAATTATTGCCACGACAAAAAAAGAAAAAACTAACCATCCGATATGGGTAATTTATTCTTTTTACAATTGGGAAAACAGACAACGGCCAAACGCCTCAATCCTTTTTCAGACGCAGATCATCAGGTGGTTCAAACACCGGCACTCCAAAACGGCAAACATCAAACCCGGCCCGTTTGAACACAGCCATCGTAATTTTACCAATCCTCTGCCCTGCTCCGCCCTGTTTTCGTGTGGACGGATCATACAAAAAGTGGATTTTTGCCCGGCAAAAGGTTATATTGTTTTTGAAAAACAAAACGGGAGAACGAAAATCCCGAATTAATACGTTATTGAGGAAAACAAAATCATGAGAAAAGCGATTGTCCTGATATTGCTTTTGACCGGCTGTGCCGCTGTCAAAGCTCCGCCGGAATTCGTTTACCGGGAAATACAGACCCGCGATTTTACGTTAGCAACCTGGCAAAAAATTACCGACCCCGACGGCGTTTACAAAATCTACATTGAAGGCGACGGCCATGCTTTCAACGCCCGCGGCCGGGCAACAAACGATCCGACCCCGCGCGGAACGCTGATGCGCGAACTGGCTTTCGGTGATCCTTCGCCCAACGTCGTTTATCTGTCACGCCCCTGTCAATATGTAAAAAGTGAAATCTGCAGCAAACGTCATTGGACAACCGCCCGCTTTGCGCCGGAAATCATCAATGCGGAATATGACGCCGTGCGGCAGATTGCCGGCAATTCGCCGATCATTCTGATCGGTTTTTCCGGCGGCGCCCAAGCGGCGGGGCTTATTGCCGCCGCCAAACCGGGACTCAACGTTGAGGAAATCATAACCGTTGCCGGCAACCTCGACCATCTGGCCTGGACACAGTACCAGAAAGTTCCGCCGTTGAATGAATCGCTTAATTTGGAAAGTTATCGGAAACAATTCACGGAAATTCCGCAAACTCATTATGTCGGCGGCAACGACAAGGTTATTCCGCCGTTTCTGGTAAAAGAATTTGTCGGCAGCGGCAAAAGGGTAATCGAAGTTCCGAACGCAACGCATAACAGCGGCTGGGAGAGCATTTATCCGCAGATTTGGGAAAAAAGGTAAAGGACACCGACATACGGACGACAAAAAAAGCTTTGACCCGGGGATCAAAGCTTTTTTTTGCACAAAACCTCATTTGACGACGATGAAACTGCAGCCTTCGTCAAAATCCACCGGTTCGATTTTATCCGGCGCCTCAATATCCATGGTCAGCGCTCCATACGATCCGGGATCGTCCGTTATCAAATACGGCCCCCGGTAAAGCGGCCCTTCGCCGACAGCGGCAAGAGAAACGCAGATACGGTCAACGTTCCGGGCAATTTCCCGCATTTCATCGCCGGTCGGAAGCCTGCCGCCGAAAATCACCGCCAGCTGTTTGCAGATGCCGGGGTAGACACCGTAGCCGTAATAACGCAGAACCGTCAGTTTGTCGTTTATAACAAAACCTTCCACTTCGTTAAAAAACTGCCGGCCGGTCGGATGATGATAAATCTTCTGCGACAACCCGAGCGGTTCGGTCAAAATTCTGACGAACGGCTCAACGGCCCGTTTTCCCTGCGGATAATAACTGTACGGAAGTTTGGCGGCGGAAGAGTCATAAGACAGACAATCCCTGTTCCAGTCAAGCGTTTCTTCGCCCGTATTGCGTTTGGTTCTCTTTCTGTTCGCGAAACCGAACATTTTTTGCAAAAATTTTCCCATAAAAATATGATTTTAAAATAATTGATAATCCGAATTTCCCATATATCATGCGCAGCGGAGAAAAACAAGACAAAAAGCCCCTCACGGCAAGAGGGGCTTTTCGCTGTGTTTTCCGCAAACCTTTATTTGTTTTTGAGACAAAGAACGTAATATGTGCCGTCTTTAACCTCGACCCCGTGGGTATCGTGCCCGAAGCCCGGAAATTTGCGGTCAAAGGCCTGCAACGATTTCAGATAGCCGAGAACGGGACCGTCCGCCGGACCGGCATTTTCGCCCGGCATCAGCAGCGGAATTCCGGGCGGATAAGGAACCACGCCGGTTGCCACCGTACGGTCGGCGATCTGATCGACAGCCATTGATTCGACGTTATTGTGAACAAGATTTTCATATGCTTCCACCGGTGTCATATCCGGTTTGGGCAGAACCGAGAAAGCGGCGGACAGGGCTTTGGTCGTGCCCAGTTCCTTCATGGCGGCAAACATTTTGTCGCACAGTTCTTTCAAGCCCGTTTCTCCGTATTCGTGCGGATTGTCCTTTACCAATTTGGGCAAGACGCGGCGCAGAGGCTCATTGTTGTCATAATCCTGCTTGAATTCGAACAGGGCGTTAAGCAAAGTTCCCCATTTGCCGTTGGTAACGCCGAGAGAAAACAGCACCAGAATGGTAAAGTCGGTGGTTTTCTCGACCACGATACCCTTGTTGTCCAGATAAGCGCTGACGACCGCGGCCGGAATACCGCTTTCGGCCAGGCTGCCGTCCGTAAGAACGCCCGGCGTTACCAGCGACACCTTGATCGGATCAAGCATACAGTAGCCTTCTTCCACCTCGCCGAAACCATGCCAGTCTTCGTTCGGCTTCAGCGTCCAGCAATCGGGATCGGTTGCCAGCTGCTCTTCGTCGGCTTCAAAAAACGGCACTTTCTGTCCGCTTTCGCGATCAACCACAAAATCCGGCTGCCAGATATTGAAAAACCAGTCTTTTTTGCCGGTAAATTCGGCATGAAGACGAGCCACTGTCTTGCGGAAGGAAACCGCTTCGCGGATGGAAACGTCGGTCAGCGCCTTGCCGCCGGGACCGTCCATCATCGCCGCGCTGATGTCGTTGGAAGCAATGATCGGATAGAACGGCGAAGTTGAGGCATGCATCATGAACGCTTCGTTAAAACGCTGGTGATCAATCGGGTTGCGGCCGTCGCGGACATGAATCATTGAAGCCTGAGAAAAAGCTGCCAGCAGCTTATGGGTAGACTGGGTGGCAAACATGGTCGGCCCCTTGCGGTCATCGTCTTTGGGATCGCAGCACATGGCAAAACGCCCCTTGTACATCGGATTGAAACGCGCATAGCCATACCAGGCTTCGTCAAAATGCAGCCGGTCAACGCTTTGTCCCAACAGTTCCTTTACCCGGTTGACGTTATAACACAATCCGTCATAAGTCGAATTGGTAATGATCGCATGCACCGGCGTCGGATCAATTCCTTCTCCGACCAGCGGATTTTCGGCAATTGTCTGACGAACGGCATCAGATGTCAGACGATCCGAAGTGATCGGACCGATGATGCCGTAGCGGTTACGGGTCGGGATCAGATAGGTCGGAATCGCTCCCGACAGGGTAATCGCGTGTTCGACCGATTTGTGGCAGTTGCGGTCGCAGAGCGCAACCTGATTGCGGGTAACGCTGGCCATCAGAATCACCCGGTTGGAAGTCGACGAACCGTTGGTTACGTGGTAGGTGCGGTCGGCACCGAAAACCCGCGCCGTGTATTTTTCGCTTTCGCCGATCGGACCGGAATGGTCAAGCAGCGATCCCAGTTCGCCGACCGAAATCGACAGATCCGAACGAAAAACCGGTTCGCGGAAAAAGTTGAAAAACGCACGGCCGGCAGGCGAATGCATAAAACCGGTGCCGCCGGTATGCCCCGGCGTATGCCAGGAATATTCGTGCACTTTGGAAAAAGCGGCCAGCGCCTTGAACATCGGCGGCAAAATAAACTGACGGTAACGTTCGGTCGCCGCCAGTACGCGGCCGGCAATGAAATCCGGCGTATCTTCCATTACCCAGATGAAGTCGTTGACGCTTTCCAGAATTTCCGACGGCACTTTAGACGCTGCCGTCCGCCCTGCCAGCAGAAAGACCGGCAGCTCCTTATTGTGTTCGCGCAAAGCTTTCAGCAATTCAATGATTTTGGCATAGTCTTTGTCGTCTTTGTTGTTCAGTTTGAGCAGCACGCACTGAACGGTCGGATCCGTAATCAGAACGGCTTTGGCGTCGTCATCGCTTTCCGACACGATTACCCTGACATCTTCCGCGGTCAGATAATCCTTCAGTTCGCGCACGCTGCGGGCGGCCGCGGTGTTGTCGTTCAAACCGTCGTAGACCAGCAGCATCCTGATCCCCAGCGGGTCGCTCTCCAGGCATTTTGCACCTTCTTTCATAAATCAAACTCCTTTCAACTTTAATTTGCCGGATCTGCGGTCACGGAAGTATTGACATACTCGCTGATCCGTTTGGAACTGTAGTCACTGACAGATACCCAGAACATTGCGATCAGCGCCGCGATCGTAATCGTCAGGGTCATATAGCGAACCCAGCGCGGCACGCAGCAGCCGCCGGGTTTGACATGCGTTTCCCTGATTTCGATTTTGCGGTTGACCGAAAGCTCGTAGAATATAATGGTAGAAATGACGAAAATCAGCGCCCAGCGGGTTTGCTCGCTGTTGGAACCGATCATCGCCGACAGGCTGTAAACGGCGGCAATCAGACCGACAACGGTATAAAACAATCCTTCCCTGTCGCTCATTTTTTCACGGCCGAGGATTTTGATCGCCACCGAAGAATAAATATAAGGCAGCAGGGTCATGATAACCGCGATCGAGGCGATTTTGCCGAACTGTTCGGAAGCGGTCGGCGACATCGTGGCCAAAACCTGCAGGGTCATGATGCCGGCAACGATCGCCAAACCGGCGGAAGGAACGCCGCGGCGGTTGACGCGAGCAAAAATGCCGGCAAACAAACCGTCTTTGGCCGCCGCCTGAGCCGTTTGTCCGACCAGAAGCGTCCAACCGGCCAGAGAACCCAGACAGCCCACCGCCGCGCAGAGGGCAACGATTTTGCCGGCGGTCGACCCGAGGGCAATGCTTACCGCCTGCGAGAACGGCGCCGAAGAGGAAACCAGTTCCTTGTTGGGAATGATGCCCATGATCGCCGAAGAACTCAGCACGTAGCAGACGGCCGCCAGCAGCACCCCGACGACGGTTGCGATCGGCACGTTTTTGGCCGGATTTTTAACCACCGCGGTGGAAACCGAAGCGCTTTCGACGCCGATAAAAGCCCACAAGGTAAAGTTCAGGGTCATGCCGACGGCGGTCAGGCTGCTTTCGCCGGAAACGTTCCAGCCTTCCATATAAGTTTCGGGATTAAACCAGAACCAGCCGAGCAGTGCGACGCCGACGATCGGAAACAGGGCCACGGTGGTGGTGATGCCCTGCATGCGGCCGACCACCCTCGGTCCGAGAATGTTGGCGTAGGTAAAAAACCAGATGACGGCAATCTGCGCCAGCGCCATTACCAGCGGATCCCGAAGCGCCGGGAAAAACGGCGTCAGATAACCGAGCCCGGCCACCGCCAGACCGACATTGCCGATAACGTTGGCCAGCCAGTAGACCAGGTTGGTCTGATAGCCCATATAATCGCCGAAGGCCTTGCGCGCATAGGCATACGGCCCGCCGGCCGCGGTCGTCACTTCCGTCAGCTTGGCAAACACCAGCCCGAGCGCTATGGCGCCGACAACCGTAATCAGCCAGCCGATGATGGCGATGCTGCCGATGCCGGCGAGGTTGGCGGGCAGCATGAACACGCCCGAACCCATCATGTTTCCGGCCACCATCAGGATCGCCGGAAGCAGTCCTATCTTATTGCTTTCACTAACCATCTGTTCTCCCCGTTTGACATAATTGCAATTGTTTACGGCTATTTACATAATGCCTCGTCAAACGGGTTACAATTGCCGGGAGAGAAATTTATCGGCAGAAAATGCGGTCCGGCTACGGACGTCCGCTCTCAAAGACCGGGAAAATGATCCACTTCTTCAATGGTAAAGTCTTCGCCGATAATGACAAATTCAACCGTAAAATCTTCGCCGACGTCAACCAGGCGCCACTCCCCGCAATCGGTGCCGAAAGGAGAATATTTCACTTTCAGGTCGCCGAAATGTTCAACCTTGCGCACTTTGAAATCCCCGAAGTGCTCGACAATCCGCACGTTGCCGTAAAGCGGCACCCCGCCGAAGGTGCAGTCTTCCGCGATTTCTTCCGCCGCTGCCGGGAACGCCGCCAGCAGCAACGCCGGCAACAGGATTTTTTTCATCATATCTTCTCCTTTTACGTCTGCTTTTGCAAAAACCTATTTTAATATGCGGAAAACAAAATGCCACATATTTTTTCCGGCCGGCGTTTTTTTAGAACTTTCGGCCTGTTTTCATCCGGCCGGCCGCTTCCCATATTTTGTAAAATTAATATGAGGAACGATTGATGAAAAAACTGACATTATCCTTAACCGCCCTGCTGTTGGCGCTGTGGCCGGCCTTCGCCGGCGCCGAAACGCCCGCTTTTGTCCCGCTCAACCCGGCAGCAGTCAACAAAAAACTTGACGCCGCCGCAACCAAACTCAATTCCGGCAAAGCCGGCAAGGAAGAAATCGCCGCCATTTTGCAGGAAGTTGCCGGCATTGAGGACGACCGGCAGCAAACGCGTCAACAATATGCCGAAGAGCTGGCCTCGGTGCAGAAAAAACTGAATGCGCTCGGTCCGGCACCGGAAAAAGACGAAAGCGAGCCGGCGGCCATTGCCAAACAGCGTAAAGAATTTGCCGGCAAAGCCGACGGTTACAAGGCACAGATCGCACAGATGGACCTGCTTGCCGCGCGGATCGACGAAATCAACGGCCTGATTTTAAAAATCCGCAACCGGCGCCTGCTTGACAATATTCTGGTCAAACAAAGCTCAATTTTTCATCCCGAAGAATTCTGGCAGTCGCTGACCACCTTCGCCGGCTTCGTCTTTGAACTGGTCAAATCGCCTTTCAGCTGGTACCGCGGTCTGCCGCCGGAAAAGGAGGCAGCCGTCAACAACAATATCCTGACGGTGATCGGCGTCATGGCCGGCGCCCTTGTCGCCGCCTTTTTCCTCAGCCGTTACATCAGAAGCCGCCTCGGCTACCGCGCGGCGGTCGAACATCCCGACTATTCGCAAAAAGTGCGCGCCGGCATTGCCATGTTCATCGTCCGCGGCGTCATTCCCGCCGCCGTCATCGGCGCCTTTTTGTTCTGGCTTAAGGGCAACGGAGTAGTCAACACCGGTTCTTTCGGCCTGCTGCTGCACACCGCTGCCGTTTACCTGCTGTACTACTACCTGACAAAAGCGGCGGTGCGCACCGTATTCACGCCGGACAACGGCAAATGGCGGATCATCGAAGTGGCCGACGGCTGCGCCAAATGCATCAGTTCGGCTCTCGTCTTTTCGGCGGCGGCCGTTTGCACCGTTTCCTTTCTGCAAAGCCTCGCCGGCCGGATGGACTATGACAGTTCAATCGTCTATTCACTGAAAATTTTCGCCAACGCGGTCAAGGCCTTCTGCGTGGTGCTGGTTGCCCGCAAGGCGCTTTACAACAACAATCCGCCGGTGCCGGGGGAAATTGACGACGACACGCCGCTCGACGGCCTCAGCACTGCCTCCAAAATCAGCCTGTTTATCACATTTCTGATGACGGCGGCCTTTGCCGTTTCCCTGTTCGGATATATCCGCCTGTCGGAGTACGTTATCAACCGTTTTATCATTTCCGTCGTCGCCATCGGCGTTTTCTATATTATCGACAAACTGATCCGCGGCCTTTTTCACCGGATACTGCAATTCCGTTTCTGGCTTGCCACCTTCCGCCTCGGACACAAGACCCTGCGCAAGGCGGAATTCTGGTTCGGACTGCTGCTTTCGCCGGTGATGTGGGCGTTTGCCGTTCTCGTCCTGCTGGCCGTCTGGGGCGTTTCCGTCGATCTGCTGCTGGCACGGATAAAAGGCTTTCTCACCGGGTTTAACATCGGCGGCATTCACATTTCCATCACTTCTATCATTCTCGGGATCGTCTGCTTTTTTGTGCTGCTTTCCCTGTTCGGGCTGTTAAAAAACAGCTTTGTCCGCGGCAATTTAAGCAAAATAGACATGGACAACGGGGTACGCAATTCGCTCGTTTCCTCAATTAATTTTCTCGGGTTCATCGTTTCCGCCCTGATTGCCGTCGCGGTAATGGGCGGCAGCCTGAGCAGCATCACCATCATCGCCGGCGCGCTTTCGTTCGGGGTCGGCTTAGGTCTGCAGAACATGGTCGGCAACCTGGCCGCCGGCATGACCATTCTGTGGGAACGGCCGATCAAAATCGGCGACTGGGTGGTCATCGGCGGACAGGAAGGGCTGGTACGCAAAATCAACATGCGCTCGACCGAAATCGAAACCTGGGACAAATCGACCGTCATCGTGCCGAATTCCGCGATTTTGTCGCAAAGCCTGACCAATTACACCTACTCCGGACTGACCGGACGGGTGGTCATCAAAGTCGGCGTCGGCTATGACAGCGACATTGAACTGACCAAACGGACGCTTTTGGAAATTGCCGCTTCCAACCCTGACGTTCTGACCAGCCCCGAACCTTCGGTCGCTTTCAACAACCTCGGCGACAGCAGCCTCGAATTTCAGCTCAACTGCTTTACCGCCAACGTTTTCAAGCGCTCCGGCATCGCCAACGACTTAAGGGAAAAAATCATCAACCGTTTTCGGGAACTGAAAATCGACATTCCCTACCCCCAGCGCACCGTTTATCTGGAACGGCCGGCAGCCGGAACGAACGCCCCGAAAGACGCTTCTCCTTTTGCCGAACGCTCCTGAAAACAGTTTGTCCCGGGTATCCTTAAACAAACGCATGCTCTTGACTTTTTGTTAAAAATGCTTTGTATTAGGGGTAATTTCGGCAATTTTGGAAGGTGAAAATGAAAAATACCGTTAAAATAACATTCTGGATTATGCTGACCGCCGCCGTTGTTCTCGGCATCAACGCCGGGTGGGACAAATATCAGGAATTCCGGCAGGCCGAACTGGCCAGGGTGATGACCGTCAAAGACAAGAAGTTCGACCCCGGCCAATTGACGGAAATGGCGGCCGCGCTGGCGGCCAAACCTTACGTTCCGCCGGCAGACAATCTTCCGGACGAGCTTAAGAAACTTAACTACGACCAATACCGGGACATTCGTTTCAGCCGCGAAAACGGCCCCTGGTACGGCAAAAAACTGCCGTTTGAAATTCAGTTTTTCCACCTCGGCTCATTGTTTCTCACCTCGGTTCCGATCAACGAAATCGTCAACGGCCGCATTCATCCGCTCAAATATTCCCCCGCTTATTTCGACTACGGCAAAAACCGCCTGAACACCGACGAGCTGTCGGAACTGGGCTATGCCGGCTTCCGCCTGCACAACCCGCTGAACACGCGCAAATATTACGACGAACTGGTTTCCTTCCTCGGCGCCAGCTACTTCCGCGCACTCGGCAAACATCAGAAATACGGCCTTTCCGCCCGCGGGCTGGCGATCGACACCGCCGTCCAGACCGGGGAAGAATTTCCGATCTTCCGCGAATTCTGGCTGGTCCGGCCGAAAAGAAACGACAAGTCGGTTACCGTCTACGCCCTGCTGGACAGCCCGAGCGCGGCCGGCATCTATACCTTTGTCATCACTCCGGGCGAAAACACGGTGATGGACGTCGACGCCAAAATTTTCCCCCGCAAGGAAATCAACAAACTGGGCATTGCGCCGCTGACCTCCATGTACCTGTTCGGAGAAAACACCAAAAACAAATTTGACGACCATCGGCCGGAAGTGCACGACAGCGACGGTCTGCTGGTCTTAAACGGCAACGGCGAATGGCTGTGGCGCCCGCTTGACAACTCCAAGTATCTGCGCATCAGCGCTTTCGTCGATGAAAATCCGAAAGGCTTCGGGCTGCTGCAACGAGACCGCGATCCGGCTCATTATCTGGATTTTGAAGCTAATTACGAGCAACGGCCGAGCGCCTGGGTGGAACCGGTCGGCGACTGGGGCAAAGGCTGGATCGAACTGGTGGAAATTCCTTCCCAGCAGGAAATTCACGACAACGTCGTCACCTACTGGGTACCCAAGGAAAAAGCCGTGCCGCAGAAAGAGCTGCATTATCGGTACCGGTTGTACTGGTTTACCAAACTGCCGGTCAAAAAAGTTCCCGGCGACATTACCGCCACCTATACCGGAATCGGCGGCGTATCCGGCATGCTGGAAGACCACAAACGCAAATTCGTGATTGATTTCGACATTCTCAACATGCAAAAAGAAGTGGAAAAAGGCATTGCCACGCTGGAAGTTTCCGCCAGCGAAGGGGAAATTACCGGCAAGCACCTGATGTACAACCCGGTAACCAAAGGCCTGACCGCATACATCGACTTCAAACCGAACGGCAAGACCTCGGAACTGCGGGCTTCGGTAGTCAAAAAAGGCAAAAACATTTCCGAAATCTGGAGTTACCAATGGTTGCCATAAAAATACAGAGCAAAGAAGACATTATCGGCGCATACCTTTGCAGCCTGGGTTTTGCCGGGCGGGAACTGCCGTCAATCGTCAAGACCGTGGCCGGACAACTTGACTTTCAATCGGCCGACGGCGACGAGCTGGTCGGCAAAATCGACGGCATTCTGCTTGAAATGGCGCGCAAAACCTTTCCCGAAAGCGGACTTGCCGACGAACAGCTGCTGGCGCAGTTCAAACTTTGCTTTCTGCTCTGCGGCGGCGCCGAACAATGTACCGTCCAGGGCATCAGGCAGCTGAATTTGCCCGCCGGTCTGACCAAAGCCATGCGCGAACGCTTCATCGTCAATGCGCCGGCTTGTCATTACACGGAAATGAAACCGCAGAAAATAGAGAGCTTCCGCTCCCGCAAAAGGAAGAAAAAATGACTTCTCAGCTTGTTCCCATCAGCCCGCGGCAAATCCGCCGGCGGCGTCTTAAAGTTTTCGGCCTGATGTTTGTCAGCACCCTGTTCGCCACTTTGAAATGGATTACGGTCATCCCGAGCGACAGTTCGCTTTTTACCCGTTTTCTGATGATCGGCCTGTTTATCCTCACCTTTGCCTGGATCGCCCTTTTCTTCTGGTCCAGCATTTTCGGCTTTTTCGAACTGCTTCGCAAAAAGAAGGTACCGGGCATTGCCTGGCCGGAGGAAAAAACGCCGCTGTCAACCCGCACTGCCATTCTGATGCCGGTCTACAACGAATCGCCGGTCAGCGTTTTTGCCAATCTGCTGGCGATGGCACGGGATCTGGAAAAAACCGGACAGGCCGCCGCCTATGACATTTTTGTCTTAAGCGACACCACCAACCCCAAAGTATGGGTGGAAGAAGAAAGCGTCTGGCTCGAAGCCAAAAAACTGATGCCTGCCTCAATCGGCCTTTATTACCGCCGGCGGCCGGTCAACACCGCCCGCAAAAGCGGCAACATCGAAGATTTCTGCAACAAATGGGGCGCGCTTTACGATTTTATGATCGTGCTCGATGCCGACAGCCTGCTGGAGGGAACGACCATGGTCAGAATGTCGCAGCTGATGGAAGCCAACCCCGGCGCCGGCATCATCCAGGCGCCGCCGATGTGCATCAACCGTCATTCCCTTTTCGCGCGCATTCAACAGTTTGCCGGCAAGGTATACGGCCCGATCGTTTCCGCCGGGCTGGCCTATTGGCAGGTGGGCGACAGCAACTACTGGGGACATAACGCCGTTATCCGCGTGAAAGCCTTTATGGAATGCTGCAAACTGCCGGTTTTAAAAGGGCGCGCACCGTTCGGCGGGCATATTCTCAGCCACGACTTCGTCGAAGCGGCGCTCATCCGCCGCGGCGGATGGTCGGCCTGGCTGCTGCCGGAATTAAAAGGAAGCTTCGAAGAATGTCCGCCGTCGATGATCGACTTCGCCGTGCGTGACCGCCGCTGGTGCCAGGGCAACATGCAGCATATGAAAGTGCTCGTTTCCAAAGGCCTGCACCCGGTCAGCCGCGTGCATTTCATCATCGGCATCATGTCCTATCTGTCTTCCCCGCTGTGGCTTTCCTTCCTGCTGGTGGGACTGGCAACAGCGCTCGGACGCAACATTTTTCAGCCGGAATATTTCCCGACTTATTACACGCTGTTCCCGACCTGGCCGATTTTTGACAAATTCGGTACCATCAGTCTGTTCGTCCTTTCCATGTTCATGCTTGTTTTTCCCAAATTCCTGGGGTTAATCGTCTATCTGACGCAAAACAAATTCAAGGACATCGGCGGCTTTTTCGGGGCGGTCAAGAGCGTGCTGGCGGAAATTGTCTTCAGCGCGCTGTCGGCACCGATCATGATGATGTTCCAAAGCAAGTTCGTGTTTGACATTTTCGCCGGCATCGACGCCGGCTGGAACACCCAGAACCGGGACGAAACCGGCACTTCTTTCCGGGAAGCCTGGGCACGCCACCGCTGGCACACGATCCTCGGCGCCGCTACCACCGTCATTGTCTGGAAATATGCCCACAGCCTGTTCTGGTGGATGCTGCCGATCACCGTCGGACTGATGCTTTCAATCCCGATCTCGATGATTTCTTCCCGCGAAAAAACCGGCATAGCGGCCAGAAAACACAAATATTTCATTATTCCGGAAGAAATCCGGGTGCCGGAAATCTTAACCGAAGCGCTCGATTTTAAAAAACAGCTGTCACACCGGAACGGACAAAAGTTCGGAGTAGAAAACATAGTCGACGACAGCGTACTCAACGCTTTGCACATTTTGATGCTGCCGGTTAACGGCCCGGCGCCGGAATTTGGCACCAAGGCGCTGGAAATGGCCAAGATCAAACTGGAAAACTACATCAATCACGGGCTGGAAATGGACCTGAGCCGGGAAGAGGAAATTGCCCTGCTCTACAGTCCCGACGTTTTGAAAAAAGCCAACCTGATGAAACAACTGGAAAACTGCAATGAACTTTAAAACGAAAACGGCCGCGGCAGGAATTTTGGCCGTGCTGACGGTTGCCGCCGCGGCGTTTGTCATTCTGCCCCGTCATAAAAAACTGCCGGCACCGGCGGCCGTTCAGGCGGATAAGGTACTGGTCAAAAAAGCCGAAAGAAAACTGTATTTGCAAAAAGACGGACAGAACCTGAAAGAATACCGCATCGCCCTCGGCTTTGCACCGGTCGGCGACAAGCTGCGGGAGGGCGACGGCAAAACGCCGGAAGGCATATACCGCATTTCCGGCCGCAATCCGAACAGCCGTTTTTACCTGTCGCTCCGGGTTTCCTACCCCAGTGCGGAAGACCGGCGGGAGGCGGCGGAAAAAGGCTTTTCCCCGGGCGGCGACATTATGATTCACGGACTGCCGAACAAAGCCCCGTTTTTGGGCAGCGCCCATCTTCTGCGCGACTGGACGGCCGGCTGCATCGCCGTTACCAACGAGGAAATCGAAGAGATCTGGTCAATGGTTGCCGACGGCACGACAATCGAGATTCTGCCTTAACTGCCTGATTTCATCATTTTTTTGAGCTAAAAGCTATTGACAAGCACGGTACCAGCCTGTAGCATAGGCAAATGTTAAAATAAAATGAGGTTCCAAAATTAATCAATCATGAGTCCCGTATACGTATACGTTTTTAATCTGGCCCTGGTTTTGCTGCTGGTGTTTGCCAATGCTTTTTTCGTCGTTTCAGAATTCGCCATCGTCAAGATCCGCCGCACAAAACTGGAAGAACTGGCCCACTTCGGCAATAAACGGGCAAAAATCGCACTTAAAATCACCGAAAATCTCAATACCTATTTAAGCGCCATCCAGCTTGGCATCACGCTGGCCTCGCTCGGCCTCGGCTGGATCGGCGAACCGGCGGTTTCCCACTTGCTGGAAGACCTGTTCGGACATTATTTTGCCGACAACAAGGTACTGCTGCATTCGGTCAGCTTCGGCGTCGCTTTCGGTTTCATTACCCTTTTGCACGTGGTGCTCGGCGAACTGGTGCCGAAGTCGCTGGCTATTCAGAACACCGAAACCTATGCGCTTGTCATTGCCAAACCGCTTTATGTTTTCAAACATATTTTTTCGCCGTTCATCTGGGTTTTTGACAAAGTAACGGCCGGCATTTTGCACCTGATGGGTGTTCAGCAGTCAAACGAAAACGATGACGCTCATTCGGAAGAGGAAATCAAACTGATCATCGATGCCTCCAAAAAAGGCGGCGTTATTGACGATACCGAAGGCGAAATTATTCAAAACGCAATTGATTTTTCGGAAATCTACGCACATGAAATCATGATTCCCCGGCAGGATATGAAGTGCCTTTATCAGAACTATACCTTTACGGAAGCGATGGATTTTATCAAAAAGCACAATCACACCCGTTTTCCGCTTTGCAACAAGGACAAAGACCACATCATCGGCATGCTGCATATCCGCGATCTGCTGGAATATGAAGGTGACGAAAACGACAAGGATATTCTGACCAAGCTTGCGCGCAAGATATTGTTCGTGCCGGAAAACAAGTCGATTTCCGAAATTTTGCATCAGATGATGCTGCGTCACGTGCATCTGGCCATCGTGGTCGACGAATACGGCGGCACTGCCGGACTGCTTTCAATGGAAGACATTCTGGAAGAACTGGTCGGCGACATTATGGACGAGCACGACGACATTACCGACGAGCCGATCAAAAAAATTGACGACAAAGTCTGCGAATTTGACGGCGTGGTGCTGGTCGAAGACGCTTTCGACAGCATGGGGCTGCCGGAATGCGAACACGAGGAAAGCACCATGGGCGGTTATGTTTTCGGACTGCTCGGACGGCTGCCGAAAGTGGGCGACAAAGTGGAAGACGTCTATTGTGAATATGAGGTGATCGGGATCGACAACATGCGCATCACCCGCATCAAGGCCAGAATCAAACCGGCGCCGGAGCAAAATGATGAAATTTAAGACTTTGTTCATCGCCTTTGTATTGTGTGCGGCGGCTTCGGCAGCACAGGCGGGCTGTATGGACCTGCCGCAGCAAAAGGCGCGCCGGGCATTGCAGATTCTGAAAAACCAGATTATGGTCGCCGAATACTGCGAAAAATGCCTGAGTCCGTTCCACCGGCTGATCGGTGTGCGCTCAACCGGCATCGTCTGCAACGAAGAGGACTTCTGCCGGATCCTTATCAACGGCGAGGAAGTCGACGTATCGCACCTGTTTGCCGAAAACGCCGACGGCCGCGAGGAAAACATCGGTTATGCCGTCGGCTGCCCGGACGCATTACTTTACAACCCGCGCTATCTGAACTTTGAAAGATAAAAGCCGTTGCCATTTGCCGGAAATGATTATATAAAAAGAACAGATACAATCATTAACGAAAGCAAAATAATGGAAAAAATCATCAATTACATTTCCCGCGGACAGGGACTCGGCATTAAGTTCCTGCTGCTGTTTTCACTGATCGTCGCCGTTTTCTATGCCGTCGGCACCAAGTTTGCCGGCGATCAGTTTTTTGTTCCTGCCGCACAAAAGGCGGCAGACGCTTTTCTGCCGATCAGAATTGAAAACGGCATTGTAACCGAGCCGGAAAATACGGTCAAGAACTACACCTTCGTTCTCGGCGAAGGAAAAGTTCCGGATGCGGAAAGTTTCAACTTAACCATGGATACCACCGTAGATTCTCTGGATACGTCCGGTTTAAAAGAAGGGCTGTACCTGACCAAACGGGCACTTTATGTCGTCCAACGCACTCAGACCAGAGTTTACGAACTGGAAGATTCTTCTTATTTTCCGCAAGGCGACTATACCGACACGTTTCATTCCGTTGTCAACTGGGCCGTCGTTTTTGTCGGTTTGTTCGGATTTGTTGCATTTTTTATCCTCTACTTCATCGTCGTCATCTTTTACGCTACCTGTTCGTACATTGTTTCCGCCATTTTCAGGAAACAATACGACTTTGATCTGAGGATGCGGCTGAGCACGCTGGCGTTTATTGCCACCAACGTCGTCTTTACGGTTTTGGGCTGGTTCGGCTTTTCCAGCAATTTGATTTTCCTGCTCGCGGTGCTGGCGCTGCAGGCGCTGGTGATCAAAGAACTGCCGGGCAAGCAAGCACAGGCGGCACAATAGGTTTTGGGCGCCAATCAAAGAAAAATCCCCGCTGTCGGCGGGGATTTTTACGTTTCGGAAAAGACAGGCAAAGCACGCCCGGCAGAACGGTGCGGGACAAAAGACAGACACGGACGGCCGTCGGCGGCAAAAGACTTATGTTTCGGCACAGACCTCACCGGCGGAAAAGCAACGACGGTTTCCTCACCGTTTCGATATTGCCCGTCCCCGCCGACGGCATCGCCATTTTCGGTTCGCCGGCAAAAAAATCAAACATCGCTTTAATGCCGCGGCAACCGCACTGCCGAACCGTACCGGACGGCCGTCGGCAACGATATCCGTACCGGCGGACGGTGCTTTGAAAACGTACCGACCGCGGCGGGCGCCGCCGTCAAAAATCACCGGTACGCGGTAGTTTACCGCCCGGGCAATTTTATCAGCGCGGCAAAGAAAGCGGAACCGCCGTCAGCCGACGGCCGCCGTGATTGTCCCACAAACCGCCGATATGTCGGCGGTAGTCGACGTCAATGCATCGGCGGCGCTTTGAATGTTTTTGGCCATCGCCGGCAGTTTGACACAAGCGGCAAATTCCGCCGCATCGTCCGGCATACTTTTCCGCCGGCCGCAGCAAACACTTCCGCAATCGACCTCCCCGCACCGGCGCCGGGAATTTCCGGACTGTCCGTCGGTAAGGGTATTTTTAAGCCTTCGCCTCACATTGCCGTCAATGGCGGCATCAACGGCAACGCCGGCCGCTTTGGCGCCGTTTTTTCCGCTTCGTCACAGATACGGCGGTTGAATGCATCATCTTTGCGTACACAGAGTTGAACCAACTGTGGCGCTCCCTGCCCGACGACGGCAATGTCGGGGATCGTACCGTTGGTATAAGTACCGACCGACATAACCGTTTTCGCCGCCGCAACGCCGGCCGCGGTTTCCTTTTCCGCTCCGGCATATTTCGGGTCATGGGCCGGACGGCTCATGATGACGGACATTGACGGCGGAATGCCCGAAACAGGGGTCGAAACATCCGGACTCTCCGTCCCGCTCATCACCCGCGGACATACGGCTGCCGCCGCAAACGCTTTACGGTTGCGGCGCATAGCCGCTTTGTTGCAGGCACCACCTGCCGGATTCCCGGGGCCGGGCACCAAATTCTCCCGTCCCCGGACGGTCGGTCAACGCCGACGATTCCCGTCATTTTTCCACAGCGGGCGCTTTATAACCTTCGGACATGTTTTTTTCATTTTCTCCGCGTATGACGAAAAAACACCTTTTAAAGCGGCAAAACAAAGCGTTTTTTCAATACAAAACCGGTTTACAAATTAAAATCAATATGTTAAAATTAGACAAAAGAAGACAAATATTTTATGATAAAAAGGCGGTGAGCGAATTGAACAAAGAACGATGGAAAAAACTGGCGCAGAAGGCGGGCGACAAAATCAGGCAGGGATCGCTGCGTCTGGCAATGTTGATGACGACGCTGATCGGCAACGGCAGCGCGACAGGTTCCAACCCGCCCGCGGAATCTTCTTCTTCGTCAGAAAAGACGACGATCACCGCCCCGGCCGTCAAAACGGAGCGAGCCGACAGCATCGACACCGTTGACATGACGCAGCTGATGAGCGAACAACTGATCAGCAGCAACAAAAACATCGCCGGCAACTTTAACCTGGAAGGCCGCACTTTCACCGCCGAGGAACTGGCGGAAATCGGCCAGTGCGAACTGAACGAACAAATCCAGAAAACGGCGCAGAAAACGGCCAAACGCGGCGTACCCAAAAAAGGACAACAGACTTATTGCCTCGGCGCCGTAAAGTCTTTCTTTGCCAAACACGGCATCACCATCGACGCCCAGCGCTTCGCCTACCGTGCCGTCACCGGCTTTCAGGCCAACGAAAATTTCACCGAAGTCGAAGCGGAAATGAACAATTTCCGTTCGCTGCCCGACGGCGCCGTCATCGCCTGGGAAAAGGGAACCACGCGTTACGGGCATGTCGCGATGAAGATCGGCAACAAGGAATTTTGCGACTTCGTTTACAATCTGCGCACCCACAATCGCCGGGGCAGCAGCGGTCAGCGCTACGGCAAACCGCATGTCTTTATTCTCAAAAACATGCCTTTCAGCAAGAAACTGACGCAGAAGCTGATTGCCGAAGGCCGGCTTGACAAATCTCTGGAAAAGCAGACGCTCGCCCTGGTCAAAATCGGCGATATGAGAATGCTGCTCAACGCCGACAATCTGGCGGCATTCAACCATGACCTGGCTAAGGCCGGCATCCGGACAGCTGACAAAATGACGTTAAAGGACCTGAAAAAACACGAGAAGGAACAGCAGCGGCTGACGGCAGAAATATTGCGGGAAAGACGGCAGCGGGATTGAAGTTTCGCCGGCGCCGAAGCTGCTTTTGCAACCGGCGCGCGTTTTTCATGTTTTACCGAAAAGCGGGGTTCAAACCCCGCTTTTCGGTATTTTGCCAACGATCGCAAATGCGGCAAAGAGTTTACCGCGGCGCATAGACATATTCGGCAATGGCAAAAGCGCCGTACAAAATGATGTACATCCCCATCAGCGTGGTAATGGTAACGGCGCCGATGCTCGGAAAAATCAGAATCATAAAGGCAAACAGAATACCCAAAATACCGATGCCGAGACTCCAGCCCCAGGGCGCTCCGATCTTTCTCAGCTGGAAAGAGGTCACCAGTTGAATGACACCGACCGCCAGACACCACAAGGCAAAGATCATCGGCAGCGTGGCCGCGGTAACCCCCAGGTTGGCTACCAAAATGACCCCGACCAGAATATCCAACAACCCCACCAGCAGGTACCAGCCTGACTGATAGGAAAAGGAAGCCAGAAAATAGCCGGCGCCTACAACGATGAAGGCAATGCCGATATAGAGCGCCAGTCCGAGCAGACTGGCCACCGGATTAAACCAAACGTAAAAGCCGAGAATCACCATGATGATGCCGGCAAACAAATGCCAGAAACCGGCGGTTTGCAACTTTTCCCCGTTGACGGGGGTGACAGGTTCAGCCATATTTTTTCTCCTTTAAAATCTCTTCTCAATAAAAAATAGGCATTGTTTTTCCGATTTCAAAGGCCGACGGATGATTATTTGTCAGCGCGAACAGCCGCCCTCTCGGGACCTGAGGGCAGAAAGTTCCGGCCGGGCGGCATAACCGCCGCCGCGGGCGGGACAAGCATCGTTTTCCCGATTTCAAAGGCCGACGGATGATTATTTATCAGCGCGAACAGCCGCCCTCACGGGACCTGAGGGCAGAAAGTTCCGGCCGGGCGGCATAACCGCCGCCGAAAGATTTGACCATATACACATCCGCCAGTCTGCCGCCGGCCTGCCGTTCAAGGGAAACGCCCTGCTCCGCCTCATAACGGCTCATGCCGGTTTCCACGCACCAAACGGCGGAAATTCCGACATTTAACGCACCGGCCATATCGGTACGGAAAGTATCGCCGATCATGGCAACCCGGCCGGAAGGGGATATTCCCAATTTGCGGAAAGCATATTGATAAATGTTTGCATGCGGCTTGCCGAACTCGACCACCCGTCCGTCCATCCGGCGATACATTTCGGCAATCGTTCCCTGTCGGACTACCGGCTGCGGCTCGCCGCCGTCCTTCGGTTTTTCAAACGCACGGTAATCGGGGTTGGCGCACAGAGCCGGCAGACCGCGCTGCCGCATCTGCAAAAGGGAATCCTTAAAAGGTTCCGTAACCAAACTGTCCCACAGCGGAGCTTCTCCTTCCGCCGTCAGGCGAGAAAGGTAAAAATGGCCGGACAAAGACGGAAACGCTTCCTTTTCTTCCGTCGTCAGCTGAGGAATGGAAATATAAAAGGCATCGGCCTCATCGGCATCAGGCACAACGCGATAAGCGCTGTCCGCAAACAAAGCAGCCCGCGGCGTACCCCAGATATATATGTTTTTGCCGAGGATGTCCAATTTTTCCGCCAGCACGGCTTCCCTGAAAACGTCGCCGGAAGTGACAAAATCGGTATAATGACGACCGGCAAACATTCCCTTTTTTTCGTAAGAACGAACAGAATCGGCGCTGAGCGAAGTGGTGTTTGACAGAATGCAAACCTGACGCCCTTTCTTTACGGCCTCTTCCATCACCTCCAGACTGCCGGGAAAGAAACGCCCGCCGTCCCAAAACACGCCGTACGCATCAACCAAAAGCACGTCAAAGCGGTCGGCAATTTCGGCAAAACCTTCGTGTATTTTCATTTTTTTCCTTCCTCCCAAAAATATTGCTGAACCGATTATAACCAAAAACGGAAAAAATACAATTTTTTTAAAATTAGCTGGATTTTAGACAAGACCATGTTATAATAGACAGAAAATAGACTGATAAAGGCAAAAAGAGATGGGCAAATTCTCCTTTGACAAAGATTTCGCCAAACGCGTTTCCATGCACCGCGATCCCGAACAACACAAGAAACGGGGCGATAATCTGAATGCCCGTAAAAAACAGATTTTCAACCAAAACAAAACGACGGAAGAAAAAGCAAAGACGGCAGCTGCCGAAGAAAACAAAGCAGCAGCAAATGCCGCGTCGGTTTTAAGCGACAAGGAAATCGGCGAAGAGCTGAACCGGCTGACCGCCGCTTTCCGCGCCACCAACGGAGAAAAAGAAGAAGGCGAACTCCGCGCTTTTGCCGCGCTGCACCATCTGAACCTGCGGGTGGGAACGGCGGTTTCCAAAACCGACAAGAGCGTTATTGCGCGGATGGTTTTCAACGGCGGCGTGGAAAAGCCGATGGGCAATTATTCGCCGAAATTTGCCGATATCGCCAACTATCCGTACAAATACGCCGGCACCCCGGGCAAGGCGGAAGATTATGATTTGGAGAGTTCCACCGTCTGGCAGGCGATGAAGGAAGAGCCGCGGCTGGCGGAGATGCAGGACAAACTGAAAGCGGCACTGGCCAAGGCCGGCGTGCCGAAAGAAATTCTGCCGGAAATGAACATTAACGATTTCAAATACCTGATGTTCAACCATTGTGCCGCGCAAAAGGGGCTTGGTTTTGCCAAGCTGTTTCAGGCCAGGGACGAAAACGGCAATCCGCTGACCTATAAAGACAGAAGCGGAAAAGAGGTTCCCGTCTGTACCAGCGCCAAACAGGAAAACGTCAAACGCTTCATCAAAGAAAATCCGCAATTCAAGGACATGATGCTGAAAATGCCGGGCATTGACAAGGCTTATGTCGAAGCCCTCGTCAACAAAATGTCGCAAAGCGGTCTGACCGACATGTCCAAAGAGCTGGAAAGACATCCGGAATGGGCCAACCAGCCGGCAATTGACGTTCACCACATCATCAACATCAAAGACTGCCGCCTGTTTGAAGCGGAAGGCAAGTCTTACGCCGACGTCAACGCTTATGAAAACATGTGCATCGTCAGCAACGGCACTTTGTTTGACGCCGTCAACCGCGCCCACGGACTTTCCGACGCCAACGACAAGGCCGCTTCCGTCCACGGCAGCATCCACTCCGCCGACATGGTATTTAAAGATAAGGATTCAAACGGCGACGTCCGCCGCACCATGGTTCGCCTGGAACCGCAGCCGGGCGTTCGCTGCATGCTCGGTTTCGGCGAAGACATGATGATCATCGAAAACGTCAAGGACGGACAAAGCAACGACCGGCGGCAGGAAGCGGAAAAGGACGAAAAACAACCGAACGATCAGCGGCTGATCATTCAAAACATTCAAAACAACAGCAGGAGCATGTCGGCATGACAATGCAGGAATTAATCGATTATCTGAAACAAAACGAAGAAATCGGACGCAACCGGCCGACCAGCGAAGTCAAAATCGCAATCGGGGTGCTGAAGCTGAAAGAAGCCGGTTTTCCCGAACCCGCCGCCGAATATCATACGCTGCTGCGCAATTTCAACGGTTTGTCCAACAACGGCTGTTTTATTTTGGGCATTAATACCGAAAGCTCTTTTTTTCCGGATATTCTGGATTATAATGTCCGGGAAAAGGAAAATCTCGCCGCCGGAGAACTTGTCCTCGGCTATAACGACGCGTTCAGGCTGATTTACGACGCCGAAAACAAAAAATACCGCTTTGTCGACCCCGACGACGGCTCGGAAGAAGGCGCCACGGAAAGTCTGGCCGAGGCAGTTCCTTACATCTTGCACGTTTAACCGTTACGGATCGAAAAAAATGATGGAATATCTGAAAAGAAAACTGAGCAAAATGAACAACGAACAAGCCTGGAAAGAAAAGGTAGGCTATCCGCGTTACTACAAGGAAAACGGACTTTTTATCAAGGAAACGGAAGACGGCGAAAAACTGATCGTCACCTTAAACGAAAAACATGAAGAAGTAATCACGGGAAAACTGAAATGAAAAAAAGAAAACACCCCTGGATGGTAATTATCGCCGGACCGAACGGCGCCGGAAAATCTACCTTTTACGATTTGGTAATCAAAGATGACCCGCTGATGAAAAACGCGCCGTTTATCAATATGGACAACATCGCCAAAGAAATTTCCGAACCCGACGAAAACCCGAACGACAACATGTTGAGCGCCGGCAAAATCACCTACGAAGAAGTGGAAAAACATCTTGAAAGCCGCACCAGCTTCGTTTACGAAACAACCTCCTCGGGCAAGGTTCATCTTCGTTTTATGGATGCCGCCCGCAAAAAAGGATTTAAAATCGCCACCGTATTTATAGGCCTTTCCGACCCGTGGCTTTCATACTGGCGGGTGAGAGCGCGGGTTGCCAGCGGCGGACACGACGTGCCCTACAAAGACCTCACCCGGCGTTATCCTAAAATCATGAAGAATTTTCCCGAAATGCTGAAGCGAAGCGACATTGCAGGCGTTTTCGACAATTCCGGACCGGAACCGTTCAAGCTTATTTTTCTGATGGACGACAAGGCTTTCCGCATTTTCTACAAATATCCCCGCTGGCTGGCGGAATCGATCAAGGAAAGAAAAACCAGCAAAGACATGATCATTATGCGCAGCGCGCTGGATATTCACAACTTAAACGACGCCGATTTGCAAAAAGTGTCCGACATGGCCTTAAGCGCGGTTATCATGGGAGGAGAAAAAGACGACCTTGACATACAGCTTGCCGACCGGCAGACAGACAACCTCGCCATCGCGCGCGGCAAAGAACCGATGCCGAACATATCCGGCATGCCGATTCCGCCCGATGCCGGGGACCCGCACGATAAAGAAAAACCCCGGCCGGCTACCGTGCGCGGAGGCATGAACATTAACGACTGGCTGCAAAAAGCCAAAAACAACGAGATTTAAGAAGGCCTTCTTTCTTTTGGGGGCGTTTTTCGAACCTTTTCCTGCCCGGCAGAACATTTTCCGCCTTTGTCCGGTGATTCGGCAATGAGTTTGCGGCATGAACGCGGTGCTCCGTTTTCCGCACCGTGTCTGTTCCGCATCCCTTTCAGAGCATAAAGACACAGGCACGTCTGCATCCGTCGGCTTATGCAGACGTTTGAAGCATGGATATCCCCCGGCAAACCGGGGCTCCAAAACACAACAAAGCTTACTTTCCGACCGTGATTAAAGGCGCGGGACGGTGTTGTCCCGACACTTTAAGCATTCTGCCCCGAACAAACCCGGGGTTTTCCGTCAGGCAGGCAATAAACTTTCACCGGCATAGGCAAGCGGCATCAGCCATTTTGAACTTCGCTTGACGCCCCAAAAGCTTCGCAAGCCCGAGGACCGGGCCGGAAGGTCTGCATTCCCCCGTTTACGCAGACGTTCGAAACACAAAAAATTCCCCGTCGGAACGGGGAATTTCAAAGGCTGTCAGTATCCGCCGAAATCTCCGGAGGGCGGCGGCGGATAACCGCCGTATTCCTGTTGCTGCTCAAGCCGGCGCTGCTGCTGTTCGTAATAGCGCTGCTGACGGGCGCGAGCTTCCTGCTCGGCCGCGGCTTCGTATATCGCCGAAATGATGGTGTCGCGAAATTCCCGCGGATGGGCAATATCCTGAATGATCATGCTGCTTTCGTCGTTGCCGACCTGCACGATCGCGTCACCGGCGCCGAACAGACGCTGCACCAGACTCTGTACGATCTGCACGTCGTTGATTTTGGCCAGAGGAATATCCTTTTCCTTGATGTTGATGATGCCGCGGCGGACATAAACCCGCTGGTTGGTTACCGCATAGATTTTCAACTTGTTGTCAACCCGTTTGTAGATGTAGGGAATGAACAAAAGGCCGCCGATCATCATCATAATGCCGGCCACCGAATAAATATGACCGATAAAACGGAACCGTTCCCCTTCGCCGACGCCGCTCCACACGGCGAGAAACATCAAAATACCGATCGACATCAGCAAAGTCGGCAACACAAATACCTTATAACTGAAATGGACTTCAATTTTGACGTATTCGTTGGGGCGTAGTTCCAATGTCATGCTTGCGACTCCTCAATAGCTGTATGCTGCCGATTATAATTTAATTTTTCGCTAAAGACAACAAAGATATTTTTATTGCAAATTACAAAAACCGAGACTACCTTAATTAATGATTATTATAACTATTCTGAAAGGAAAAATGATGACAGCCAAACGTTTTATCTTAAACGAAACCAGCTACCACGGCCAGGGCGCCGCTGCGGCGATCATTGACGAAATCAAAAGCCGCGGTTTCAACAAGGCTTTAATCGTTACCGACGCCGATTTGATCAAATTCGGCGTCGTCAAAAAAATAACCGACCTGCTTGAAGCCGAGGGCTTCGCCTATGCCGTGTTCGACGGCGTCAAGGCCAATCCCAGCGTCGGCGTCGTCAAAGCCGGCGTGGAAGCATTCAAGGCGGCAGGAGCCGACTATATGATCGCCGTCGGCGGCGGATCGCCGCAGGACACCGCCAAAGGAATCGGCATTATCATCAACAATCCGGAATTTGCCGACGTCGTATCCCTGGAAGGAACGGCGCCGACCAGACACAAGAGCGTGCCGGTCATCGCCGTGGCCACCACTGCCGGAACCGCCGCCGAAACCACCATCAACTATGTTATTACCGACGAGGAAAAACGCCGTAAATTCGTCTGCGTCGATCCGCACGACATTCCGGTCGTAGCCATCGTCGACCCGGACATGATGGCCTCAATGCCCAAAGGGCTGACCGCCGCCACCGGCATGGACGCGCTGACGCACGCAATTGAAGGATATACCACGCTTGCGGCATGGGAACTTTCCGACACGCTTAACCTCAAGGCGATCGAAATCATTGCCCGCTCCTTAAGAAAATCGGTCGAAGGCGACGCCAAAGGACGCGAAGACATGGCTCTCGGCCAATATGTCACCGGAATGGCCTTTTCCAACGTCGGACTCGGCGTCGTGCACGGCATGGCCCATCCGCTTTCCGCCTTCTACGACACGCCGCACGGCGTGGCCAACGCCGTTCTGCTGCCCTACGTTATGGAATTTAACGCTTCCCATACCGGCGAAAAATTTCGCGAAATCGCCCGCGCAATGGGCGTCAGAGGCGTAGATGAAATGACGCAGGAAGAATATCGCCGGGCGGCAGTCGACGCCGTTCGCCAACTGTCAAAAGACGTCGGCATTCCGCAGACATTAAAAGAAATCGGCGTCAAAGAAGAAGACCTCGACGCACTTGCCGAGGCGGCAATGGCCGACGTCTGCACCGGCGGCAACCCCCGCCCCTGCAGCAAAGAATTGGTTTTGGAAGTTTACCAAACGGCTTTCGGCAAATAGGAAAACAAAAGCGGCGCCGACGGTTTACAAAAAAAATGAACCGGCGGCCGCCTCTCTTCGTTACAGCAATTGTATGGAGGAACATATGAACGACATCTCAAAACTGCTGCAAGAGGCAAAGCCGCTTTATTTTGCACGCAAAAAGCGCAACAACCGGATCAAAGCCGTTGTCTGTATGCTGGTTTTAACGGCGGGCATTAATTTTGCACTTCCGCAAAAAAGCCCCGTCTTCGGAGAATACGGAACGGAAACGCTGCTTTCCATGCTGGAAAATCAGATCGTTTCCGTCGAGCAGGATTCGGTAATTAAAGACATGGGACTTCCGGTTGATGACTTTGGTTTGCTGATGGTAAGTTAAATGAAAGAATTTATCTCGGAAAACAGAGGACTGGTCAGAGCGATCATCCGCAAACTTACCGGTTCTTACAACGAAGACATCGAACAGGAAGTCTATATCAAAACCTGGCGCAGCCTTGGCAGCTATCAGGAAGAAGGCAGGTTCAGACAATGGGTCGCGACCCTTACGGCAAACGTCTGCCGGGATTATTTCAAATCGCGGGCATACCGGCAGAAATGTACGGAAATCTGCGACGATGAAACACTGGAAACGATCCGGTCCGGTTATTCGCAGGAAGAAATCATCAATGCCAAAATGCGACAGAAGCTGATTTTGAAAGCGGTGGACGAACTGCCCGCCAAAATGCGCAAAGTTATTATTCTGTTTGAATTTGAGGGTTTGAGCCAGGAACAGATCGCCCGCAAGACCGGTGTTCCGGTCGGAACCGTAAAATCCCGCCTGTTTCACGCCAGGCAGATATTAAGTCAAAAACTCAGTTATTTAAAAGGAGAATGAACATGAACAAAATCGTTTTAACCGTTGCTTTCGCTGCCCTGCTGACGGGTGCGGCCGCCGCCGAAGCCGCCGACGGCAAAATGCCGCCGATGCGTCCCGACCGGCCGACACACGAAATGATGGAGGCAAAGCTCGCCGACCGTCTGAACCTCTCCAAGGAACAATATCTGGCCATGCAGGATCGCCGCAAAGCCGACCAGGTCAAAATCAGGGATCTGATGGATCAGATGAAAGAAATCAGAATCCAGATGAACGAAATCAGAAAATCCAACATGGAGGCTTTTGAAAGCATTCTGACGCCGGAGCAAAAGGCCGAGTTTGAAAAAATCAAAGCGGAAGGCAAAGCCCGTCATATGGAAAGGAAAAGAATGCGGCACGGAATGAAACCGGATCCGATGTCGGAAAACCGCGACATGCCTCCGGCCGTCGAAAAAAAGCCCGAAGCCGTTAACGTAAGCACTCCGGCGGAAGATCCCGTAAAAGATGCCGATACCGTCCCGACGGTAGGCGCTTCCAGCGCTCCTCAAGACATTTCGACAAAACCGACAAGCCAAAACGGATATGAAGATAATGAAGAAGACGATGAAGCCGAAGAGGGAGATACCGACGAAAATGAAGATGACGCCATGACCGAAGCTCCCGCTCCGGTTCTGCCTTCCGAACAAGAAAATCCCGATGTCAGATAACCGTCCGCATTTTCAAAAACCCCGGCAAAAGCCGGGGTTTTCTTATGATAACGGACATTATAATAAAACCAACACCCGATTGCCCGGTTTGCCGCGTCCGCATACGATGGCATTTTCACAACTTCCGTCTTACTTGCGGGAACGGCGGCCGACAATGCCGTTAAACAGCCGGCTCAAACCGGATATGATGCTTTTTCTTTCCCGTACTTTGAGCGAACTCCACCAACCGAGCAGCCGCCGGAAAATTCCCGGTTCCTGTTTCCCTGCAACGGGGATTTCCGTTTGTTTTTCCCTTTCCGCCGGTTTTTCGGGCAAAAGCGGCACGGCTTTTCCCCGCCAGGGTTCCAGCAGCGTCCGGATGTCGTTGTCGGCAACATAGGCGCCGTGCAGACGCAGCAGCCGTCCTCTGCCGTCAAGATAAAGAGCGTCTCCGCGGCCGAGAAGCTTTTCCGCGCCGCCCGTATCCAAGATGGTGCGGGAATCCGCCGCGCTTGCCGTCTTGTAAGCCAGCCGGCAGGGGAAATCGGCTTTCAGCACACCGGCAACCACGTCGACGGAAGGGCGCTGGGTAGCGACAATCAGGTGAATTCCGCAGGCGCGGGCCTTTTGCGCCAGCAGACGCACGTATTTTTCCGCTTCCGGCCCGGTCGCCGCCAGATCGGCAAATTCGTCAATGATACAGACGATATAAGGCATCAGCCCGACGCGGGAATGATATTCGGCAATATTGCGGGTCATGCTTTCCCGCAGCCGCAGATAGCGGCGTTCCATTTCGTCGGCCAGCCGCGCCAGCATTTCGACCGCCTGCCGGTTGTCGGTCACCACCGGCGCCAGCATGTATTGCTGATTGTCGTAAATGCCGAACTCAACTCTTTTCGGATCTATCAGCACAAACCGCACTTCCTCCGGCTTTTTGGCTTTGATCAGCGACAGAATAAAGGTATTCAGGCCGACGGACTTGCCCGAACCGGTGGTTCCGGCTACCAGCAGATGGGGCATTTTGGCCAGATCGGCCGTTACCGGTTCGCCGCGTACGTCAACTCCCAGACAAAGCGGCAGCGCGGCTTTAAATTCCTTGCATGCGCGGCTGTCGGCCAAACTTGCAAAATCAACGGTTTCCGGAGTTTCCGCCGGAATTTCGAGCCATACGGAGTTGCTGCCGGGTACCGGCTCCACGTTAACGGAAGAAACTTTCAGCTCACGTGCAATATCGTCAAGCGCGGACGCAAGTTTTTTAATCTTGGTGCCGGCCGCCGGCTCAAATTCCGTCAGTTGCAGCAGCGGCCCGCGCCGTTCGCCGACAACCCGGCCGTTGATGCCGTAATGGCCCAAAACCCGTTCAATGTCCGCTCTTTCCGGCATATCCGCACTCACATTTTTGCCAGCCGGGCAGCGATCTGTCCCGCCAGTTCATTAATCAGGGCGCTCTGGCGGCCGGCCAGGTCTTCGTAAGTGTCGCCCAGCGGCGAAGACAGGCGGGTACGGTCGCGAACGGCGACACGGCCGTTTTTATACACCGTCCACCAGACGTCAAGTTCCAGTTTCCGCCCCAAAACGGCATCCATTTTATTGATTTCGAGCGTGATCGTATAGGTGAAGTTCTCGCTGCTCAGGGTTTTGTATTTGACGACCGATTTAGGCAGGTAGAGCGACAAGTCGTCAGCCAAGACACGGGAAAAAGAACTCGACAGCGGTTCCGCCCAACGGTAAAATTCGGACATTTTCAGTTCGGAAGAACCTGCTTCCACGGTCACGATCTGCGGCCGGTCCAGATATTTCGGCACAAAGGCTTCTTCAACCCCGACGTCCAGCCGCCGGGAAGAAACCGGCTCAACCCGGGCATCCGTCATTTGCAGCTGATAAAAATGAGACGGACTGCTGGTACCGACGCAGCCGGCCAGAAACAACACTATTGCCAGTATACTCGTTTTTTTCATCTTAATATCTCCCTTTTCCTTTTAACAATGCTTCCGGATGTCTTTCTATATAATCAGCAAAATTGTTTAACGACTTGGCCGCGCCGGAAATATTCGTCATTGCCCGGTCAAAACTGCGCAAAGCGTCGGGAACTTCCTTCACCGCACGGTCAATATTGCGCAAAGTTTCCGGAATGCCTTTGGTCTGCTCGGGAATTTGCGCAAAATCTTCCAGCACCGTATTTAATTTGGGCACCACCTGCTCGTTTAAGGAATCGAGAAACTTGTTCATTCGGGTCACCGTCTGCTTCAGCGGAATCTCCTGAAAACCGCGGGAAAGCTCGGCCAGCGGCGACAATACCGTCGGGATTTCGGGAATGCTGCCGTCTTTGCTGCGGTAAACTGCCGGCGTGTCGACCGGCATCATCTCCAGTTCGACCATCAGCTGCCCGGTCAGATAGTTTTGGGTGTTCAGCCGGGCCCGCAGCCCTTTGTCGACCAGCTGCCGCAAAATCTGCCGACGGGTTTCGTTGGGCAGCGAAGGGTTGAAGTTCTGCCGGTTGAAAGCCACAAAAACCGGAATACTGAACTCGCTGTCGTCCATATCGGTAATGAGGTCGATTTTGGAAACGCGGCCGATGTTCACCCCTTTGAATACGACCGGCGACCCGACGTCCAGCCCTTTGATGGATTCGGAAAAATACATCACCACTTCGCTTTTGGTATCAGCCATAATCTTTTCCGACACAAACATCCCGACCGTGGCGAGAAACAAAGTGATCCCGCAGACGATAAACAAACCGATCAGTTTGCTGTTGGGTTTTTTACGCATGTTCGCTGCCCCCTCTGGTTAAGAAATTGTACACTTTTTCGTTCGGCGGATTTTTCAGCAGTTCGCGGGGATTGCCGTAACCCTGGATTGATTTGGTTTCGCCGTCGAGAAAAACGGAATTGCTGCCGACGGCAAAAATGGACGCCAGTTCGTGGGTAACGATCACAATCGTGGTGCCCAGATTATGGTTAATGTCCAGGATCAGGTCGTCAAGCAGCCTGGAACTGACCGGATCAAGCCCGGCGGAAGGCTCGTCGAAATAGACGATTTCCGGATCAAGCGCCAGCGCGCGCGCCAAACCGGCGCGTTTTTTCATGCCGCCGCTGATTTCCGACGGGTAAAAGTCTTCAAACCCCGACAGCCCGACCAGCGCCAGCTTGAGCGACACCAGCTCGCTGATTTCCCGCTCCGAATAGCCCGTATACTGTTCAAGCGGCAGAGCAATGTTTTCCGCCAGCGTCATAGAGCTGAACAACGCCCCGCTCTGGTACAAAATACCCGAACGGCGCATGATTTCGTCGCGCACCGCCGGCGCCGCTTTGGTAAAATCCGTCCCGTCGATGACAACGGTTCCCTTCTGCGGCGCCACCAGACCGGTCAACACCCGCAGCATTGAGCTTTTGCCGCAGCCCGATCCGCCCATGATGATGAAAACGTCGCCGCGGTTGATGTTAAAATTGAGGTCTTTCAGCAATACGAAATCGCCGTAGCCGATGGTCAGGTTTTTTACCGCAATCTGCACTTTGTTCATCATATGCCCAGCACCTCGCAAACAACGGTGATAATGCCGGTCATGACGATCATCCAGACAATGGCCGAAACCACCGCCCTGGTGGTGGCAATGCCGACGCTGTCGGCGTTGCGTCCGCAATAAACGCCGTAATAACAGCCGCAGACGGCAATTACGATGCCGAATACGAAACCGTGAAAAACGCCGACCATGAAATTGCCGAGGGTAATCGCTTCAACCGACAGTTCCCAATAGCGTTGCAGCGGAATCCCGAGCATGGTCACGCCGACAAAACCGCCGCCCAGCATGCCCATGAAATCCGCCCACATGGTCAGAAGCGGCATTGTCATCACCAGCGCCGTCATCCGCGGCAGCACCAGAAAGTCGCCGACCGGAATGCCCATCGTCTTCAGGGCGTCGATCTCCTCGTTAACCTGCATGGTGCCGATGGTGGCGGCATAGGACGCGCCGGTGCGGCCGGCCATGATGATGCCGGTCATGATTGCGCCCATAATACGCGTCATGCCGATGGTTACCAGGCTGGCAACATAAATTTCGGCGCCGAAAGTTTTGAGCTGAACGGCACCGACAAAGGCCAGAATCAGGCCGACCATGAAACTGATCAATGACACGATCGGCAGCGCCTTGTAGCCGCAGTCTTCCAGCGCAAACAGAAAGTCTACCCGGCGCATCACCGCGGTTCCGAACAAAAAGCGTCCGAAAGAACACCCGGCGCCGAGCAGAAAGGAAGTCCCCTTTTTGACGCCGACGGCAATATCAATGCCCCAGTCGCCGACACGTTCCAACAGGCCCGGGAAGGTCCGGTTTTCGCCGCCGGGCTTGCGGTCGACGGAAAATGCCAGAGCCAGCATTTTTTTCAGTCCGGCCGGCAGGGAAAGCATTTTGATTTCGATTTTGCGGCGGCGGGCCGTTTTTTCCAGATTAAACAGAATGACAAGCAGCGTCGAATCCCAGCGTTCCAGCTTTTCCGCACGCACCTCAAGCGACCGGACTTCCGCGCTTTCCGCCGCTTCGTACAGCCGGCGCACCACCTCGTCGTCGTCATATTCCAGATAGTCGCCGTTCAGTTCAATGCGCAGCAGCGTTCCTTCGACGGCATATTTCAATTTTGTTTCCATTCAAAACCGTTCCGGTTGTTTTTACCGACAATGTATTCGCAATCGCCGGCGCCGTCAAGCAATATCGGTCGCCGACAGTTAAAATATAAGCTTTTTGCGGCGCAAATACCAGTAAGAGAACAACATCATCATGAAGTTGTAAAAATATTCGGTACTCCAGCACCAGGCCAGCGAGGATTGCCGCCAGACCACCACATACCAGACGTTGGCCACATAAATGACGGTCGCCGCCAGTTCGATGTAAAGCGCTTCTCTGGTCTGACCGGAACCGATAACCACATTAAACACGATCATTGCCGGCACGATTACGACATAGCTGCCGAGCATGACATAATAGGCGTTAACGCTGCCGCCGATCAATTCCGTGTCATCGGTATAAATGCGCATGACCGCTTCGGGGAAAAAGGCCAGCAGCATGCACAGCGCCAGTTCGATGGCAAAGCCCAGACGGATGATGCGCCCGCAGGTGGGGCCGACCTGCTTCACCCGCTCCTGCCCGACCAGATTGGCCGTCAGCGAAGAGGCGGCGGCGCCGAGCGCGCCGACAACCATATAGAGCATGGTGGAAATCGAACGCAAAACGTTGGAAGCCGCCAACTCCAACTCGCCGATATGTTCAATGGCGACAAAAAAGAAGAACCAGGTGGCAAAAGACACAAACAACTGGATGGTCGTCCAGACGGAAACCGAAAAAATCTTTTTGACCAGATGCGGGTCATAACCGTAAAAAGCATCAAGCCCGTAGCGGGAAGCATTGACTTTGTACCGGGTATAAACGACGAAAACGGCGGTGGAAACCGCTTCGGCAATCACCGACGCCAGCGCGGCGCCGCCGATCCCCATTTCCGGAAAACCGAAATTGCCGAAGATCAGCAGGTAATTGCCGACAACATTGACGATCAGCATGATCCCCGCACTCCAACTTAAAATCCGGGTATTGACGATGCCGACGTAAAAAGCGCGAAAAACGATGACGGCAAAGGTAAAGACGAAACCCCACACGCGGAAATGCAGATAGTCCCGCGCGGCCGCAAGCACCCGCGGCGAACTGATCAGAAGCGGCAGCGCCCACGGCGTCAGCAGATAGGAAACGACGATCGCCGCGGCGGCAAACCCCAGCATCAGACCCATCGCCTGATAAAAAACCGGCGCAATCCGGTGATAATGTCCGCGCCCGTTTAACCGAGCGATCAAAATCTGCACGCCGACGCCGAAACCGACGCCCAGCATGTAAATTGTAATATAATACAGGCCGGCAATGGCCGAAGCGCCCAGTTCCGCCTGTCCGACACGGCCGAGAAAAACCACATCGGTCACGCCGATCAGCTGCTGAATGACCATTCCGAGCAGAATCGGACCGGCCACTTTCCATATGTTTTTATATCCGTATATCATGCGCCACCGCCAACAACAGCTTTCTATCTGGTCATTATAGCCCGCAAAATCAAGCAAAAGCAAATTTTAAATGAGAAACCCCTTTTCGCACCGCCGGGGGCGAAAAGGGGGTTGAGGCAGACAATCCGTCAGCAGCCGAAACGGCGGCTCAATTCCCGGATAATCAGCGCGCACGCCTCGCTCTGCAGGGCGTCGCCGCTTTGTTTCAGCTTTTCCTTAAGATGTCCGTAAAGACCACAGGCGTCTTCGCGGGTTATTGCCAGCAGGGCGCCTTCAAAAACGTTCCGCAGTTCCGCGGCATCCAGTTCGTTCAGGCCGGGATAGGGGCGGCGATAGAAGAACATCCAGATTTCATCGCAGGCGGCGGCAATGATCCGAAGACCGTTTTTTTCATCCGCCGGCGTTTGCTTTTCCGTTGACGTCCCCGAACGCGACGCGCGCAGAAACAAAATAACCAGAAAAACCAAACCGGCCAGTACGCAGATCCATAATTTCTCGTTCATGGCGAAAGGTTTTAAAAGTTTGCTTCTTTCAGAGCCGCCAGAAAACAGGCATTGCCGATGCGGCAAATGCGGGTGTTTTCCGCCATCTTGCGGTCAAGTCCGCGCATTTCGGCAATTTCTTCCAGAGAATCGCGCATTTCGCGAAGATAATCATAAAGCTGATAACGATCGACGGAAGGCATAATTTCCAACTCGGCGACCAGATTCTGCATCAGCTTTGCAAAGCTCGTTCCCGGCTGCCACAAGGCAATCGCTTCCCTTACGCAGCGGCGATCGCCGTCATTGACCACCGGACCGGAAAAAAGGTCGGTTACCATTTTGCGCAGCACGGTTATTTCCTCCGCCGTTGCCGGCCGATGTTCTTCACCGGGCACGGGAGCGGGCACGCAAACGGCGTTTTTTCTTTTGCCGAAGAGCCAAAAGGGCATTCCCAGCAGCAAAACCGCGGCAGCAACCGCAATTATTGCCAAAATCAAAGTTTCGTTCATAGGATTAAAAATTTTGTTAATAATGATGTTCAGGCTTTCAGTCTATTCGTTTTTGACAATTTTGTCAACCGGCGTTTTTCCGCATGCGCCTCAGGCCCGGAAAGCGTTCTTTGCAGGCACCTTAAAACAAACCTTTTGCCGGCCGGCGGGCTAGGCAAACGCAAAAAAGATCCCCCGCCCGGCCGGGGGTTTTCGGATAACAAAAACGGACTGCAGAATCTTCCGGCAGCCCGTCAAAACAGTTTTTTCCGCTTACAGCCCGACCGTTTTCAAATGGCGGATGATGTCCGTGTCGGCGGGCGGAAACTCGTAGTTATCCATTTCCGCCGGCGTGACCCAGGCCGCATTCTGATGAACGTTCAGCTTCGGCTCGGCGTCGTCGGGAATATGCACGCGGTAAACGTTGATGCGGAATTCGCCGCTGGCATAGCCGTAAGTGGTGTTCATGATGAATTCGCCGATTTCGGCATCCACATCCAGTTCTTCCTTCAACTCGCGTTTCAGGCATTGCGGCAGCGTTTCGCCCGGCTCAAGCTTGCCGCCGGGAAATTCCCACACGTTCGGCAGCGGCTTGCCTTCCGGCCGCTGGGCAATAAAGATTTTACCGTTGCGGACGATAATGCCGGCACTGACGTCTTTCATGCTTCCGCTCCCAGTTTGGCCGACGCCGCGGCAATCCGCGCCAGAGTTTCTTGCCGGCCGAGCACGGCGGCAATCTCGGTGGCGCCGCCGGCAGTGGTTTCCCGGCCGCTCAGGGCAATGCGCAGCGGATAAAGAATCTGCCCGTTTTTCAGTCCGTTTTCGACGGCCAGAACCTTCAGGCTTTCAAACAGGCTTTCGTTGTTCCATTCGGCAATTTCCGGCAGCCGTGCCGCCGCCAGCTTAAGCGCGTTTGCCGCAACCGCACGGTCGGTTTTCATCTTTTTGTTTTCATAAAGCGACAAATCGTATTCCGGCATTTTTTCCAGAAAATCGGTCTGCGCGGCAATATCGGCAAAGGTTTCCACCCGCGGCTGCAAAACCCTGCTCAAAATTTCGAGATTAAGCGGGCGGGTCAGGCATTTTTCATACCAGGGCAGCGCCTGACGGTGAAACTCTTCCGGTGTCAGGGCGCGGATATAGCAGCCGTTCATCCAGGTCAGTTTGACAATGTCAAAAATCGCCGGAGACTTGTTCAGACGCTCGACGCCGAAAGCTTTTTCCAGTTCCGCCAGCGAGAAAATTTCGCGGTCGTCGCCCGGGTTCCAGCCGAGCAGCGCGATGTAGTTGAGGATTGCGGCCGGCAGATAGCCTTTTGCCACCAGATCCTGGAACGAGGCGTCACCGTTTCTTTTCGACAGTTTGTGCTGGGCGTCTTTCATCACCTGCGGCACGTGAACGTAAACCGGCGGCGTCCAGCCGAATGCCTCGTAAATCAGGTTATATTTCGGGGTTGAGGAAATATATTCGTTGCCGCGCACGACATGGGTAATTGCCATCAGATGATCGTCGATCACGTTGGCAAAGTTATAGGTCGGAAAACCGTCGGTCTTCAGCAGCACGCCCTCGTCCAGATCATCATAGTCAATTTCAATATCGCCGTAAACTTCGTCATGGAAGTGCGATTTGCCCTTTTTGTTGATCGTCTGGCGGACGGTATAGGACTCGCCGGCGGCAATTCTTGCCCGTGCCTCTTCCAGCGACAGCCGCTTGCACGGGTCCTGAAATTTGGCGGGAACGGCGTTTTCTTCCGCTTCGTCGTCTTCCGCCTCGTCTTTCGGCGCGCAGAAACAATAATGGGCACCGCCCAACTCAACCAGCTTATGGGCATATTCGGCATAGATCGGCTTTCTTTCCGACTGAATATACGGTCCGTAATTGCCGCCGATATCCGGCCCCTCGTCCCAATCCATGCCGACGGTTTTCAGGGTCGAATAAATGATGTCGGTTGCGCCTTCGACATAGCGCTTCTGGTCGGTATCTTCAATCCGAAGCAGAAAATCGCCGCCGGAAGATTTGGCGATCAGATATTCGTACAAAGCGGTGCGCAGGTTGCCGATATGCATATAACCGGTCGGAGAAGGCGCAAATCTGGTTCTTGCTTTCATTTTTTTCCTCATAAAATCAATTTTGCGAATCTTTGTCCCTAAAATAGCGCAATTTGAAATTTTCACAAGCATTTTTATGCCCCGGTTCCGGCCCCCGTTTTCAACAACGTTCTCTCGTCCGGACGAGAACGGAGGTTTTAGCCGGCAAATGCAAAAACCGTCCCGCGGCAAAACGGGACGGTTTTCGGTTTTACAACAATTCCGGCGGAGAAAGTTCTTCCTTCTCTCCGGCTTTTCCTGACCGGTTATGCGCGCCGGGTTCCCGGCAACGGTACTTTTCTTTCTCCTGTTCGCTGATCTCCTGAGGACGAAAGCTGCCGGGTTTCCTGTCTACCAGCTCAATGCCGATCCCTTTGCCGTAAAAATCGAGCAGCAGTTTATACGCGCTCCATTGGGCGGTACTGCCAAGCTCAAGCTGGTCTATCATCTGCCACGGAACCCCGCTTTGTTTGGCCGCATGCTCCAGGCGAATCCCGTGATTGCGACGGTATTCGCCCAATTTCCGGCCGATTTTTTGTTTGATGTGAAGTTTGGATTTCATGTTTGTAACTCCCTTTTTTGTTTATGATAAAAAACAAAACTCACCTTGATGTAAAACCAAGGTGAGGGAGTTAACGACTGATCACAGAACAGTCCGGGTTATTCGCGCTTATAGCCTTATATCCCCGGCTCCCTCTTTACAGGAGTCGTTCTTTTTTCTGTGAAAGGAGCCGTTACACTCCGCACCCGGCCTCCCGGATGCAGGATTGATATTAAAGAAAACGCCGCCCGTTGGCAAGAGCTTTCTTTTAATCAACACTCCCTTTGTTTTGCTTATTTACCTTGATTTAAAACAAAACTCACCCTGATAAACTCAAGGTGAGGGAGTTAACGACTGATCAGTGAACAGTCCGGGTTATTCGCGCCTATAGCCTTATATCCCCGGCTCCCTCTTTACAGGAGTCGTTCTTTTTTCGTTGAAAGGAGCCGTTACACTCCGCACCCGGCCTCCCGGATGCAGGATTGATATTAAAGAAAACGCCGCCCGTTGGCAAGAGCTTTCTTTTAATCAACACTCCCTTTGTTTTGCTTATTTACCTTGATTTAAAACAAAACTCACCCTGATAAACTCAAGGTGAGGGAGTTAACGACTGTGCAAGAACAGTCCGGGTTATTCGCGCCTATAGCCTTATATCCCCGGCTCCCTCTGTGAGGAGTCGTTCTTTTCTTGCAAGGAGCCGTTACACTCCGCACCCGGCCTCCCGGATGCGGGATTGATATTAAAGAAAATGCCGCCCGTTGGCAAGCGGAAAATTAATCAGGCTTTTTTTGGGGGAGAGAAAGCGAAAAAAGCCTGGCAAGAGGGAACAGAGGAAGAGGAAGAGGAAGAGGAAGAGGAAGAGGAAGAGAGCAAAAGCCAGTGCCGGAGTGAGAATAAATGGGGAGGAGTAAGGCCGTGAGTATGGAAACGGAAGCAATGCAAGAAAACCGGGGGCATAAGCGGTAGTAAGGCTGAAAGTATGAAAACGAGAGAGAGCAGAAATGTGGAAACGGAAGAAAAAGAATAAGTGCAGCAACAGGAATGAGCATAAACTTCCACCAGCTAACGCAAACGGTATTAACCATTCCGAAACTCAAACGCCCGGCCCGAAGCTGCGCAAGCCTTACGGCCGGGCCGGCATGTCTGCATCTACCTGCTTATGCAAACGTTCAAAACATAAAAAAAATGAATATGGAGTGAAGATGTCAATAAGAGCGAATGCGGGGATAAGGATGAAGGACGAAAACAGGAGTAAAGCCGGAAGAAAGCGGGACAGGATTGGGGGAAAATCGGAAATAAGAGCGAATGCGGGGATAAGGATGAAGGACGGAAACAGGAGTAAAGCCGGAAGAAGCGGGACGGGATTGGGGGAAAATCGGAAATAAGAGCGAATGCGGGGATAAGGATGAAGGACGGAAACAGGAGTAAAGCCGGAAGAAGCGGGACGGGATTGGGGGAAAATCGGAAACAAGAGCGAATGCGGGTATAAGGATGAAGGACGAAAACAGGAGTAAAACCGGAAGAAGCGGGGTCAGGCAGAAAAGGAAGCAGGCGTTAGAGGAGAAATGAAAACAAGCGTATGTACGGGAAATAAAAAAAACGGAAAAATACGGGGATCAAATCCGACGCGGAAACTTCGGGGCGGTTCGGCACGACGGTTTCGGAGCGGTTCAGCATAAAGGATTGTGGGAAAGGCACAGCAGGTTCGGGAAAGTCCAACACGGCAGGTTTGAATGAGTTTGACGTGAAAAAACTTGGCAAGTCCAATACGACAGATTCAGACAGTTCGGCGTGAAAAAGCTTGGCAGATTCGGACAAATCCAGCATGATAAAGCTTGGCAGATTCGACACGGGGATTCAGACGGTTCGACATAACGGATTGCGGGGAAGGTACAGCAGATTCGGGAAAGTCCGGTCTGACCGGTCCTTGGCAATTCGGCATGACAGACCGCTACATCCGCGGTTTACTTTTTACAAAAAAGCATTACAGAAAATCCGGCGGCAAAAAACAGTCAGCCGCGACCAAAAGGAAAGGCCCCGAAAATACACCGGCAAACGACCGGCGGCTTTCACGCCGTCAGCAACACCCGCGCCGCCGCCCTTGCTTCGTCGGTAATATGCTCGCCGGCCAGCATACGGGCAATTTCCTCAAACCGCGCCGTCTTGTCCAGTTCATAAACATAAGTGGTGGTAACGTTGTCTGCCGTCTTTTTTTCCACTTTGAAATGACTGTTGCCGCATGCGGCCACCTGCGGCGAATGGGTAACGGTCAGCACCTGCACCGTCTGCGCCAGCCGCGCCAACCTTTCGCCGACCGCCTGTGCCGTCGCGCCGCCGACACCGGCGTCCACTTCGTCAAAAATCATGGTCTGACAACCGCCCGTCTCCGCCAGATTAACCTTTAAGGCCAGCATAAAGCGCGCCAGTTCGCCGCCCGAAGCGATTTTGTTGAGCGGCCCCTGCGGCGAATTGGGGTTGGTGGAAACGGTGAAAGCAACAGAGTCAACACCGTTCTCACTCCAGGAACTTTCCGGCAGGCGTTCAATGCGGGTAACGAAACGCGCCTTTTCCATTTTGAGCGGCGGCAATTCTTCCATCACTTTCCAGTCCAGCTGAGCCGCCGCCTGTCGTCTTTTCTCGCTCAAATCTTCCGCCGCGGCAACATAAGCCAGCCGGCATTCTTCTTCCCGTTTCAGGCATTCGTTTAAACCGTCTTCGCCCAGCTCTATTTTTTCCAGCTTCCCGCGCATATCGGCCAGCACCGCCGGCAGTTCGTCGATCGTCGTCTGATGTTTGCGCGCCGCCGCCCGCAGAGAAAACAGCCGCTGTTCGATCATATCAATCTCGTTTTGGCTGAGACTGATGGCCGAACTGGCTTCCTCAATCTGGCGGATGCACTCGTCGGCGTTGATCAAAGTCTGCTCCAAAATTTCGGCAATGCCGTCGTATTTTCCCTCCACCAGCCGGTTGGCGCGGTCTATTGCCCCCTGGGCATGACGCACGGCCGACAGCACGTCGGCGCCCAAGGTCAGACTGCCATAGGCGGCGTTCAGATTTTCCAGCAGTTTTTCGGCATTCATCATTTCCGTCCGGCGGGCGGAAAGCTCTGCTTCCTCATCCGCGGCCGGGTTCAGCTTTTCCAGTTCGTCAACCCAGCAGCGAAGGTTTTCCTCGTCGGTTTTGGCCTTATTCAGATTCTCCTCAAAAGCCCGGCGCTCTTCCGCCGCCTGCCGGTACAACGCATATTTTTCCCGCACTTCGGCACAGGCTTCCGGATATTTGCCGTAGCCGTCCAGAATATCGCGATGGGAAGCGGGGTTAAGCAGCCCCTGGTTGTCAAACTGTCCGTGCACTTCCACCAAAACGCGGCCGAATTCCTTTAAGACCTTCAGCGACACCGGCTGATCATTGATAAAGATTTTGCCCCGGCCGTTTACGTCCAACGTGCGTTTGATTACCAGTTCGTCTTCCAGATCGAGATCATATTCTTCCGCCAGCCGATAAAGCGGATGGCCGGCCGGCGGCAGGCTGAAAACGGCGGTTACGCTCAGTTTGTCTTCGCCGCGGCGGATCAGCGAGGTTTCCGCCCGGCTGCCCAACACCAGCCCGAGAGAATCGAGCAGAATCGACTTGCCGGCGCCGGTTTCCCCCGTCAGCACGCTGAAACCGGCCGAAAATTCAAGATCCAGCCGGTCGATGAGCACTACATTGCGGATGGACAGTGAGCAGAGCATGGCTATTTTTTGCCTTTGACGATTTTTTGCGCCTTGGCCGTCCAGCTGCCTTCGGGGTAATTGTAACTCAGCACCTCATAAGCCCGCGCCGCTTCGCCGGACATGCCGAGGATGGTATAAATTTCCGTCTGGCGGTAAAGGGCTTCCTCAACATAACCGGTTTTGTTGTAGTTGTTGACCACTGCCGAAAAACGGTTCAGAGCGGAAAGATAGTTTTTCTGGTTGAGATAATAACGCCCGACTTCCATTTCCTTGCCGGCCAGGTTGTCGCGCGCCAGCACCATTTTCTGCCTGGCATCGGCGGCATATTTACTGTCCGGAAAACGGGCAACCAGCTGATTGAAGGCCTCCAGAGCCCGGCGGGTTTCGCCCTGCTCGCGGTTGACGTCGGAAATCTGGTCGTAATAACAGATCGCTTTCAGATAATAGGCGTAGGCCACGTTCGGATTGCCGGGATGGAAACGGATAAAACGGTCCAGCGCCATCACCGCGTCGTCATAGCTTTCGTTTTTGTAGTAGGCGTAGGCGCCCATGATTTTGGCGTCGGTCGCCCAGCGGGAATAGGGATATTCCAGCTCCACTTTTTCAAAGGTTTCCGCCGCTTTCTTATAACGCGTTTCGTCCAGATAGTCATGCGCCCGGTTATAAAGCTGCTCGGCCGTCATATTGTCGAGGTCGACATCGTCGGAAGCGCAGCCGAACAACAGCGCGGAAGCAAACAACAAAGACAACAACTTGCATTTTTTCATGTTTTTACACCAATTCGTAATTTGACTGATCGCTGAACAAAACCTTCAGCAGTTGATTGTTGTGAAAATGACCGGTCTTAAAAGCATTCAGTTCGCCCAAAATCCGGTAACCGGAAGTATAAAGATCCCCGACGGCGTCCAAAACCTTGTGGTTGACGCATTCGTGCGGATGGCGCAGGCCTTCGGGGTTTAACACCGTTTCGCCGTCAAGGACCACGGCGTTCTCCAGACTGCCGCCCTTAATCAGTCCGATCGACTGCAGATAGTCCACCTGGTATTTTTCACAGAACGTGCGGCAGGGCGCAATCTCCGAGGCAAAAAGTTCAGGCGTGATTTCGCCTTCAAAAACCTGATGACCGACAATTTTGGAAGGAAAATCAATTTCAAAACGGATTTGCAGCCCTTTCTCATAAGGTTTCAGCACCGCATGGTTGCCTTTGTCGTCGGCAAAAGACACTTCTTTTAAAATTTTCAGATATTTTCGCGGGGCGCTCTGCTCTTGCAGAGGAATGTTGCACAAAGCCTTGTACAGCACTTCGGCGCTGCCGTCCATGATCGGCAGTTCGGGGTTGCTGACCTCAACCAGCACGTTATCAATGCCGCGGGCATAGAGCGCGCTCATCAGGTGCTCTATGGTGCTGACGACGTTTTTGCCGTCGCTGCCGAGACAGGTGCAGTTGCGGGTGTCAACCACCTTCGACCACAAGGCGGGCAGCAGGGGAGCGTCCGGCAGATCCGAACGTTTGAAGACAATGCCGCCGTTTTCCGCCAGAGGTTTGAAGACCAGTTTCGACTTCAGCCCCGAGTGGAGCCCGATCCCTTTGATTTCAAACTGTTGTCCGATTGTCTGCTGCCGCATGTTCCCTCCGCAATAAATAAAAAGACAGGCAGTCTGTAAGCCGGGTTCTGTATTCCACTATCTTTGCCCGAAGGCAAGGGTTGGAATTGATAGCCATTCATCTCGGCGGCCCGTTGCCGGACCGCTCGGTGCGACCTACCTCTGGAGCAGAGTGGAAACGCTCCGTATAACCGGTCAGTAAAAAAAACCGGCCCTCCTAACTTGGTCTTGCTTCAAACAGGGTTTACCTCAGGCCAAAACCGTTGCCGGCTTTGCGGTGAGCTCTTACCTCGCCTTTTCAACCTTACCGGGCATGCCCGGCGGTAATTTTCTGCGGCACTTTCCCTTGGATTTCTCCAGCCGGACGTTATCCGGTGTTTTGTTTCCATGAAGCCCGGACTTTCCTCATCAGCGGATTTTCCTTTCCCTGACGCGGCTATCCGACCGCCTTGAGATAGAAATTAATCTGATCGCGGGATAAAAGCAAGCGAAATCTGGCGCCGTCCTCAAAAAACAAAACCGGGCAAACGAACGGCAATGACAAAAAAAATGCCGACGGACGTTTTTTTGTCATACGGACAGACTCGGTAAAACGCCGGCCGCACGGACGGACGGCCGCGGACGGCTTCGTTTTCGCCGCCGGCAGCGGTTTTGCGCAGGTTTGCGAAAAATTTTTATAAAAAAAACATTTTTTGTCACAAAGCGCAAACTCCCGGCCGACAACAGATTGCCGGCATAAGCCGGCCGGAAGCCTCAGAACAAACAGCGAACAGTTAACGATTCCCTAAAAATTCCCATTGATTCCCAAATTTTCCCATGATATACCATAATCTTAGAAAAACAGGGCAACAAACAGGAAAAAATGACGGTGAGAAAAACATTTCTCTTTATGGACACCATAAGCAATAAGGTAGACGCCAAAGGCCGCGTTTCCCTGCCGTCAGACTACCGCGCAATCGTTAAGGAATTGTCAACGGAAATCGTTTGTTACCGCAGTTTGAGCTCTCCCTGCATTGAGGGATGCACCGAAGAACTGCTGGAAAAGCTGGCCAGCGAGATGGAAACCTCGCTTGATTTTTTCTCCCAAACCCAGGACGACCTCACCAACCTTATCTTCGGTGATGCCCGCCGCTTTACGTTCGACAGCACCGGCCGTATTTCGCTTTCGGAAAAACTGCTGAAACATGCCGAAATCACCGACACCGCGGTTTTTGTCGGCAAAGGACGCAAGTTCCAGATATGGAACCCGGAAAACTGGGCGAAGGAAGAAGCCCGCATCCGCGCCGAGGTTTTAAAAAACCGACCTTCGCTCCGGCCGTCGGGAGGCGCCGATGAATAACACCGTCAAACACATACCGGTTCTGTTGAACGAAGTGCTGGAGGCGCTTGCGCCGCAGGCGGGCAAAACCTATGTCGACGCCACTTTCGGCAACGGCGGCTATTCGGAAGCTCTGCTCAAGACGGCCGACTGCCGGCTGATCGCCGTTGACCGAGACCCCAGCGTCCGTCCGCGGGCCGAGGAACTCAAAAGCGTTTACGGCAGTCGTTTTGACTTTCGTCCCGGCCGTTTCGGCGACATTGAACGACTGATCCAAGAACCGGTTGACGGCATTGTCTTTGACATCGGCGTGTCTTCCATGCAGATTGATCAGGCCGAACGCGGCTTTTCCTACAACAAGGACGCCGCGCTTGACATGCGGATGTCGTGCACCGGAATTTCCGCCGCCGACATCGTCAACACATACGGCGAAAAAGAACTGGCCGACCTTATCTACCGTTTCGGCGAAGAACGCAAGTCGCGCCGGATCGCCGCAAAAATCGTCGAAGCCCGTCAAACCGCGCCGGTTGCCACCACCCGGCAGCTGGCCGAGATCATCTATCAGGTCATTTTCAAAAAACCGGGACAGCCCGATCCGGCAACCCGCACTTTTCAGGCCTTGAGAATCGCCGTCAACGACGAACTGGGCGAACTGGAACGCGGACTGGCGGGCGGACTTTCCGTTTTGAAACCGGGCGGCCGTCTGGCCGTGGTTACCTTCCATTCGCTGGAAGACCGCATCGTCAAAAACTTCTTTAAACAAAAAGCGGGCAAGAGCGAAGGCGTTTCCCGCTATCTGCCGGAAGCCGCAACGGCGGCACCGGCCGAACTGGCCTTTTGTTCCAAGGCCGTGCCGCCGACGGCGGCGGAAGTCGAAGCCAATCCCCGCGCGCATTCGGCCAAACTTCGTTACGCAATTAAAAGTGATAAGGAGACAGGACAATGAATACGACAAAATCTGCCGCCATCTGCCTGTGGGCAGCCTTAACCGTTTTAACTGCCGTCATTTTCGCAACCTTTATTATGAAAAACCGGGTTCAGGACCTGGAAAAGGAACTGAACCGCATCAACCGTGACATCAGCGAAGACATCAAAACCATCCATATCCTGAAAGCCGAATGGAGCCACCTCAACAATCCCGAAAGGCTGCGCAGCCTGGCGCAAAAGCATATCGACCTGAACCCGGTCAAGGCCGAGCAGATCATCAGCTACGCCGCCCTGCCGTTCGATTACGAACCCGACCGCAAAATGCTGGCTCGCCGGAACCTGAACAGCATTGCCGCCCGCAACAAAGAACTGCGCCGTCTGGCCAAAGCCGAACGCTAAAACGGGAAACGGGAAAAAAATGGCGAAGCTGTGGGCAAAAAAGGAAAGAAACAAATTTTATCTGCCGGGCGAAGAAATCAAAGTCAACCGGAATTTCGCCTTTTCCGGCTTTGACTTGGAAAAAGACCCGCTGTCGGCCTGCAAAAACCGTATGCTGCTGGCCGTTTTCGGTTTTATCCTGATTTATGTCATCATTGCCGTGCGCACGCTCGGCATCTGCATCAGCGGTTTTTCGCCCGACGACGGAAACGGGGAAAAGGAACTGCCCCAGCTCAAAATAGAAAACCCGATCACCCGCGCCGACGTCACCGACCGCAACGGCACCATCATCGCCACTTCGCTGCCGACCGCCAACCTCTTTGCCCATCCGCGCAAGGTCAGGGACAAGGAAAAAGTGGCGGCCAAACTGAGCGAATACATCCCCGACATGCTTTATGAGGAAATTCTCGAACAGCTGGAAAAAAACAGCAATTTCATCTACATCAAGCGCAACCTCTCCCTTGCCCAGCGCTACCAGATCTATGCCCTGGGCATTCAGGGACTGGGTTTTGAAGATGTGGAAAAAAGAGTTTATCCGCAAAAGAACCTTTTCTCCCACATTCTGGGCAAAACCAACATTGACAACATCGGCATTTCCGGGTTGGAAAAACAGCTGGACGGCCGCCTGACCAGTTCCGACGTGCCGCTGCAGCTGACGATCGATTCCGGCGTACAGGACACGATCAGGGAAAAGCTCGCCGCCGCCGTAAAAAAATATAATGCCGCCGGCGCTTCGGCCATTCTGATGGACGTCAACAACGGCGAAATCATCGCCATGATCTCGCTGCCGGATTTTGATCCCAACCTCAGCGGCAACCCGGACGAACGCAGCCAGTTCAACTTTACCACCAAAGGGCTTTACGAACCCGGTTCGGTGTTTAAAATCTTCAATGCCGCCCTCGGGCTCGAAAGCGGCAAGATCAAACTTTCCGACCGTTTTGACGCCACCAAACCGCTCAAGCTGAAATACAACACCATCAAAGACTACCGCGGCGAAAACCGGTGGCTCGACCTGCAGGAAATTCTGATTTATTCTTCCAACATCGGCTCGGCCCAGATCGCGCTGAAAGTCGGTCAGGACGAACAGAAAAAGTTTTTGCGCAAAATGGGGCTGTTTGATCCGCTCAGTTCGTTTGAAGTTACCGAAAAAGCCGCGCCCAGCCTGCCCCGCCGCTGGGGAGAAACGACAACCGCAACGGTTTCCTACGGTTACGGCGTTTCGGTCACGCCGCTGCACATCATTGCCGCATTTGCCGCCATCGTCAACGGCGGCATCTATCATGCCCCGACGCTTTTAAAAAATCATCATGACGAAGGGCACCGGGTCATTTCGGCCAAAACGTCGGCTGCCATGCGCAAGCTTTTGCGCGGCGTCGTCACCAAAGGTTCCGGCCGGCGGGCCAACGTTCCCGGCTATGAGGTCGCGGGCAAGACCGGCACCGCCAACAAACTGGTCAACGGCCATTACGTCGACAAAAAGGTGATGACTTCGTTTGTCGCCACCTTCCCGGTTTCCAACCCGCGTTACGCCCTGTTCCTGATGATGGACGAGCCGAAAGCCTCAAAAGAAACCTTCGGCTTTGCCACCTCCGGCTGGAACACGGTACCGACCGCCGGGGAAATCATTTCCGCCGTCGCGCCGCAGCTCAATGTCAAAGCCAATTACGATTTAAATGAAAAGCGCGCGCAGCTGATCGAAGCGTCCTATTCGCGCTGAAAAAACATCCGCCGGCAAAAAGTTCGGGAAAATGCAGACGCTTCAGGGACGGCCTTTGCAGATGCCGCTTTCAAACCGGTAGTTTTCCCGGTTGTCCAGCTTTTTCTGTTCATAAAGAAGCGTCGCCTTAAAATCGTTTACCAACGGACGGATCAGCCGGATATATTCGCCGTTCATTTCCTCGGTGGCGGCGTCGGTAGCCGAAAGGGAGGCAACCGCCCGCGGACGGACGACCGGCAGCGCCTTTTGTATTTCTGCCCGGATCCGCGGCATAAAATATTCCAGCGCGGCAATGCTCACCTGCTGGTGCTGGTGTTCATGACGCAAAACCAGGTTGTAGCGGCAGCCGTCTTTTTTCAGCCCGTTGTCGATGTAAATCGTCGGTTCGCGAAAGCCGATAAACACGTCCAGACTGGTCGGCAGCACGCAGATCGTGTCACCGGCGCCCACCCGGGCCACGGTGTTGAGCGAAACCGACCAGTCGATGCCGAACAGCGACAAACCGGAAGCATGCATGCCGGGTTCGACCAAACCGTATTTCTGCCCCAAAAGGGTCAGCGAGCGGCGGTCGTAATCGTAATTGTAATTCAGCTTTCCGTACGACGTGGTCATGTTCAGACGGGTGGAATAGCGAAATTCCGCACAGGGATCGGCGGCCCCGTCGCCGGCGGCATCCGCCGCTTGAGCGGAATTTAGGGCTGCACAAATGCAAAATATTGATGTCAAATATAAATTTTTCATGTATGGTAGGTTATTACAGGATTAGTTAAGATTAGGTTATAGGCCATGAAAAAATTTGTTTTGTGTCTGACTGCGGTTTTGTTTGCCGCCGGCACCGCCCATGCGGAATATGTGCGCAAAAGAATACGTCCGAACTTCTTCATTCCCGCCCGGGAACTGGAACGGGCGGAAAAACTGCCGCCGTTCCCCGAACCGGCGGAAGAACCGGACAACGGCGAAGAAATTCACTACGTTATTCCGGCACAAACGCCGTCACCGGCCGCCGGAAAAGCTTCCGCCGTCGTCGTCGACCACGAAACGCCGCCGGAAAAAGTGCATGTCAACTTCCTGCAAACCAAGCTGATGGAAGAAGAACAGCCGGCTGCTGCTCCGGTTGACAGTGATAAAATCCTGCCGGACGAAAACGGCGGACAAGTCGACACTTCGCTGGAAAAAACACAAAGTTACCAAAACATCCGCAAGGCTTATGCCGAAGATTTGAAAGTTATTGCCAAAACCGGCAAAGCACCGGCCAATCCCGATGTCAAAGCCGCCCTGCAAAAGATGAATTCCGATGACGGCGTCTGGGTAGACGACAGTTTCGGAACGACGGCGGAAGCTTCCGAAGAAACCGGCGGATAACGCCGCCCGTCAAACCGCCGCGGAGAAAAAGCATGCCTCATATCTTAAATCGCGTTGTTTCCCCGTTGTTGGTTACGGCAGTCCTTTTTGTTTACGCTTTCAACCAATACGGAACGCTCGCGCTGCCCGGCATTCCTGCGGGAGAAAATTTCGGTCTGTCCGGAGAAAGCCGTTTCATCGAATTTTTCTATTTTGTTTTCTTCCTGCTGACGCTTGCCGGAGGATTCTGCTGCTGTCTGCTGACGCGTCTGGAAATTGTCCGCACCGCGGCAGGAGATAATTTGATGCTGCGAACGGCTGTCGTTTTGCAATGGTGGTACATTTTCGCCGTTTTGTTCATATTTTTTTGCAACCGTTTTCTTTTTATTTTTTCCTTTGTCTGACGGCTCTCGTTTTTTCTTCCGCCGCCACTGCCTTTTTTTATCGGCGGGACAAAAGCGGAAATCCGCCAATCATCGGTTATGCCGGCGGCATTACTTTTTTAAACACGCTTGTTTTTTACCTTGTCTGCGTTTATCTGTATTATCCGCAAATTGCACAAACCGGTTTTATCGCTCTTTACACCCCGGGTTTGTATTTGCCGCTTTTCCTGTCCGTTTTTCTGTTTTTGCGGCACAGCCGTTTTTTATCTTTTTATCTGGTCTTACTTCTGGCAGTACCTTTTATGATTACTTTGTGCACGGAATAAAAAAACTCCCCGGATAATCCGGGGAGTTTCCGCTCTTTCTACATTTTCTAGAACGCATAGTTCAGACCCAGGCCGACGGTCGTCGCGTCGTAGTCCGAACCGAACGTATAATTTGCCCAGCCGTAAGCCGAAAGGTTGTCGGTGAAGCCGTAGCGACCGCCAAACTCAATCCGCCCCAGCGTTTCGTCGTCAAGCGTGCTTGTTTTGCCAAGACCGGTGATGTTGACTTCGTCACCGTCGACAATCGTCTGCACAACACTCGGTTTGACATAAACGTTGGCATAGCCTTCGTCAAGACGGAATGCTTTCGTCAGCTTAACGCCAGCTTCCAGTTCAATTTGCTTAAGGTCGTTATATTCCGCCTTCTTGCCCACGCTGTCGGTCGCGTCGTCATAGTTGACCTGCGTATAGAATACGCCCAGGCTCGGTGTTAAGTATACCGTATCCGTCAGGTTGTAGTCGTACCCGGCCTCCAGACTTGCGCCGAACTCAACCCCGTCGGTATCGGACTTAATCCCGTCGTCGGTTTTGATGTCTGCCTGCTGAATGCCGCCGTACAAAGTGGCAAACGCATACCAATTGTTCCGGTCATAGCGGTAATACAGACCGGCCAGATAGGAATCGATGTCGATTTCCGAACCGACGGTCGAGTAGTAATGTTTGCCGTCGCCGTTCATGTCGTAGCTGCCCTTGCGGTAGGACACAAACAGACCGAGCTTGTTGTTAAGGTCATGCTGCAAATCGCCGCCGGCCTCAATACCCCAGACGTCGGCGTCAACGTCAAACGGCGAGTCAATGTTGGAGGTATAATAGGTCGGATTGATCCACAGATTGCGGAAGCCTTCGCCGTTCCAATAGTAGTCGTAGAAGCCGCAGCCCGGACAATACGAACGACGGCCGGCTGTCTGTCCGAACACGTTGTCAACCACGCTGCGGGTCTGTTCGATTGCCGCCGCCGGAAGCGCGCCGTAGGCAACCACTTCGCCATATACCGGGTTGGTCGGTTTATCCGGGGTCGGCGTCGGCTTAACGTCCGGCACTTCGGGATCGGGACATTCATCCGGTTCCACGCCGGCATAGTCGTTTGCCGTATCGTTCATTTCCAGTTCCCATTTGTTGGCGTTTTCGCCGGTTTTGGTATATTTGGTTTCAAACATGTAAGGGCTTCTGTAAACGCGCCAGACCTTGAAGGAATCCTTGTTGCCCTTCGTATCGTTTTGCGATTGTGCAAACAGGATGCTTTCGCCGCGGATGTCTTTGTCTGAGGTCGGATAAAGCACCAGTTTGGTGGTTCCTTCAACGTTACCGTTGATGTTGAGCATGTCGGCGGTTAAATTTTCAACATCGACGTCAACATGCAGAAAACTGTCACCGGCAGCCTTCCAGCCTTTCAGATTAACCATATCCTGATATTCATTATACAGGTCAAACGCCGCATTGTTCAAAGACAGCGAAGTTACGGCCTCGGCATCCAAATCGGCGGTTCCGTCGGCTTTCAGTGCTGCCAGGAAACGCCCGTGTCCGTCCCAGTTGTTGGCGGTCTTGTCCTCGTGCTGATAAGCACCGAAGCGAAGGGTGGCTCCCTCAACCGCAACTTCGCCGGCGTTGATAATATCGTTGTTAATCGAAATATACTGGTCGGTCAGACCGTTTTCATTCAACACGCCGTCGCCGGTGAAAGCGAGATTGTAGCGGGTGGCATAGTTAATCACATTGTTAGAGTTCTTTCCGCCTTCAATATTGTCGTTAATCACCCAAGCACCGCCGCCGGCAGTATCAAAAGTGATGACCGGAACCTCACCCGAGGCACCCGTTTCAACAAAAATCGCGTTGTATCTTTTGTTGTAGCTTCTGCCCAGCGTATAGTTGCCGGACATAAAATACGTTTTCTGCTCTCCGGCGGCAAACGTCATATTCCCTTCCGTATAAACCGCTCCACCATAAGCTAATTGTGTTATTGACTTTGTTTGCACATAATTATTTAAGAAATTACCGCTGACATAACCGAGCGCAACACTTCCTTTATCTTTGATGCCGTTGTAAATTGCTCCTCCAAATGCTGATTTAGAATCAGAAACAGCGTAATTTTTAATAAAACTCCCTGTAATGTTGCCTAATGAAGAATATTGGGCATAACCATAATTAGAAATTGCTCCTCCATATGCAGAATCGTTAACGGAAACCGCATAATTAGCAATGAAATTTCCCGTAATGTCCCCTAAACTTGCATATCCGTTGCTGGTGGTATAATCAAATTTAGTCGTACCATTAAAAATGGCTCCTCCATAGAAGGAATATATAACGGAAGAAACGTGATTACCGATAAAATCTCCTATTATGCTACCGATTTTGACATTGGAAAAACCACCAAATACAGATCCATTAAAAATAGCTCCTCCCGAAGCAACATCGTCTCCACTGCTGGAAGAAGCAACATAATTATTGATAAAATCTCCGTAGACATTGTTGATTGCAACATCAGGTCCATCGAATATGGATCCATTAAAAATTGCGCCGCCATTAGAAGTTGTGTGATTGGATATAAAATTTCCTGCGATACTTGAAATTATGCCGCTGTTGGCAATTCCTCCTCCCCAAGAATGTCCGAGAGATGTATAGTTATCGGCAAAATTTGCATTAATACTTCCGATAGTTGCTCTGTCGTTATAAATTGCTCCGCCGTAAGCAAAATTTCCGGTAGATGCTGCATAATTGCCAACAAAATTCCCCGTAATATTCTCAATTGTGCCGATGTTGTAAATTGCTCCCCCTTGAATTCCGTTACCTATGAGATAATTAGAAATAAAATTACCATTAATTTTATTTCTAATGCCGGTATTGTAAATTGCTCCTCCTGCAGGGTAATTGGCAGAGAGAAAGTTACCGATGAAATCGGCATCAATAACATCGCCGGTAAAATTAACCTGTCGTGTGCTATAAATGATTCTTCCGTCCGGCTTGGTATAGGTATATTGAAAATATTTGGTTTGGTCGTTGGGGAGATTGACGGCAATGACGGCGCTTACTTTGCCGTCCGACAAGTCGTCGTCTTTATCGTCCTTTTGCGCTTCCGATACTTCCGTCCATGTGATGCTTTTTGAAGTGGAAAAATTTTCCGGTTTGAGATTGATTTTGTAATATTTGTCGGTCAGGTTGCCTTCCGCATCCGCTTCCTGAACGGTAAAGTTATAGTCGTCCTTCGTTCCTTCCGCATACTCAAATACGCTGTCGGGAATCGACGCAACGTCAAAGCCGTATTTCTGGCTGTTCAGTTCAAATATGCCGTTTGCATCTTCTTTCAGGTTACCGGCCGGAGTTCCCGCCAGCGTCGCAAGCAATGCCGTATTTTCTCCTGACGGCATAAAGTAATAACTTTTGTCACCGATCATCACTTCAACCG
>OBJG01000094.1_pt1 | contig 111925 bp, 109 predicted proteins | sample 1517941 | NCBI WGS metagenome assembly OBJG01 (sample SAMN04571712, study PRJEB22368) | human gut metagenome | biome: human gut; material: stool | host: Homo sapiens | place: Luxembourg | collected 2012-09-21
ACGACATTATGAACATACGTTACCCAATATACGAGGGAGTTTATCGAATACTTACGATAGTTCCGCTGAAAAGGGTATTGCCTTGCGGGACATATACGAAGTTCTTGCGGGTTTGCGGAGAGACGGTATGACTGGTTTCAAGTGGATGTTTGGCGGGTATCAAGAGTATCTGTCCCTCTTGTGGCGTTGCCAGTGCCAACAATAGCCGGATGAGCGTTGTCTTTCCTTTTCCTGTTTCTCCGACTACAGCTATGCAGCTACCGGCGGGGAAACGGCAGGAGAAGCGGCTGAATACCGGACGGTCATCGGGAGTGTAGCCAAAAGTCACGTCTTTCAGTTCCAGTTCCGGGGTAGAGGCGAGGAATATGCTGTCACCGTCCGCTTCTGCCGGCAGTCTTTCCAATTCCAATAGCCGGTCTATGGCGGTAAGGGCATTGACTACGGAAGGTATCAGGCGTGAGAGGTCGAGCACGGGACGCTGGACTTTTCCTACCAATTGCAAAAAGGCGGTCATCGTTCCGAAGGTGATACAGCCTGCGCTGAGGTGAACGGCTCCCCAAAGAAAAGCCGTGAGGTATCCGCCGGAAAAGGCAAGGGCCACTAACATGTGGGCGGAAAGCGAGAAACGGGTACGTCCCATGACTTGGCTGTGGAGCATGTCTTGCAAGTCATCGAGTTTGTCCAGATGCCGTTCGCCTTGTTCCAATGTTTTAATCACTATGCGATGTTGCAGGCTCTCTTGTATGACGGACTGGATGCGACCGTCACTGTTCCGAATATCATGTGTATAGCGTTTCATTCGTCGCATATAGAAACGGCTGCCTAATAGAAAGACGGGCAGGATGGCAACAATCAGCCATGGCAGTGAAGGGTCTAAAAAGTAGAAGAATAGAAAGGCTGCCAGCAGTTGTATACTCGTGACGATGAATGCCGGGACAGAAGAGGTGAGCAATGTGACGATGGCGGCGGTGTCTTGTTCTACCCGGTTCACTACGTCTCCGGTATGGAAACGCTCCAATTCGTTCCAGCGGCTTTGCAGTAAGCGCGAGAAGAGGCGGTGGCGAAGGGCGTTGCCCGTCTCTATCTGCATACGGGTACTTATCCAAGTGTCAGCAGCTCCGCACAGTAATTGGGCAGTCAGCAGGACAACGGTGAGAACGGCGACATGCGTCAGGTTGTCGTCTGTTATTCCGGTAGCGGTGTCTATCACCCGTTTGGTTGCATAGATAAAGGCTAGGGCAAAGGCCACGCCCAGAATGCCGGTGAGGCAACTTAGCAGGATACGTCCGCGTTGTTCGGCAGATACCTCTCGAATATACCTAAGTTTTTCACGTCTGTCCTTTTTCACTTTTTTGTCCTTCTGTTGCTTTTTCATTCCTTTTATTTTCCGGGTTCTTTTATTTCTTTGTCCTTGCTTTCTTGTCTTTTACTCCTTTTAATCGGTTTATTTGTATAGCTATCGTTCCCCCTATCAGAGTCACGGGATACCAGAGTGCTTCGTACGGTGCAAATTGACGCAGTTCGTTGCAGCGTCGGGTGGCGCGGCAGAAGGTGTACCACTTTCCTGCCCAATATCCTTTGGGGCGTGGCTTGATGCGGTTATCATGTTGCCCGAAGTTACCGGTAGACAGGATGTCTTCCAATAATTGTTCTCCTATCTGCTTGGTGCCTTCCAAGGGGAAAGGAAGCCGGTTGGCGGGCAATCCCAGTCGGGTGACGGCAATGTAGCCGAATGCTTGTGCGGCATGCAATAGTCCGAGGTCCTGCAACTGGCGAAGCAGGGTGGTGGCATCTATTTCTTTGTGGCGATTGGCAAGCAGACAAGTCCAGTCGCATAGCTGGCGCAGGCCGATTCCGCTGTTCAGGAAATGTACAAAGGCATGTAGGAAGATATAAAGTGCATTGAAGGTGGCCGGAGGTATGGCGATACTGACGGCCTTCGAGTCCTCTTTCCCGGTTTCGGAGAATAGGGCATAGTCTGTTTCCTGCGGATACCATTTTCTGATAATCTGCTGAAAGTGCCGGTTGGCAAGCGGACTGTTCAGCCGGAGGATGATGCGGTGGTTCTCGATGTGTACTCCTTTCAAACTGTAGCTGGCATGCTTGTCGGACGCTTCTCCCTCGACTATGGCGCCTTGTTGCAGCAGGAGGCGGTTGGCTATGGGTTGTCCTTGTTTTCCTAAATAGATGTCGATGTCTCCGCATTGCCGGTGCAAGGGAGTGCGGTAGTTGGTGCCGATGCCTTGCCCTTTCAGCAGTACGGGATGCAGCCCGGCTTCCCGGTAAAGGGTATTGAGTTCGGGCAGAAGCTGGTTGAGGCGTTTGTTGGCTTGTTCTATCTGTGCAGTCCGGGCAGCCCATTTCAGATAGAGGGCGCGTGGAGGGCGCAGTTCGGCCGGTAGACTGCTTATGCCGTCAAAAGTCAGTGCAAGCAGGGCTTGTGAGTTTGCCATGCGGTACACGGTTTCCCAGTCGTCCGGCGAGACCGACCGGAAGAGTTGTCGGTCTGCCGGAGTGCCCCACAGGCCGGAGCGTACCAATGAAAAGAAAGCGTGTTGCATATCCGTCCTTATTCTATGATTCCTTCGCGGTCAAGGGAGTCGATAAACTTCTGCGCATCGCGACGGGCCGATTCGTTATCTACATCATAGCGGCTGGTCAGGGCTTCTGTCACGCTGTCTGTATCGAACTCTTTGTTTTCTATCTCTTGCCAAAGCATGGCGGAAGTTTGGTTCAGGCTGATGACTTTGCTGAAGTCCACGTTCGACGAGCCGTCTTGCATGATGATGTAGTCATCGCCTATCCGGTGCAGGATAAATCCTTGTTTGATTTTCATGGTTATTTTGTTTTATATTCTTCTGAACAGGGCGAGCAGCCAGCGGCGAGCAGGGTTTAGCTTCATCCACCAGTAGGAGTAGAGCTTCCAGACTTTGCCGTCGGCGGTGTACCGTTTGTCTTTTCGCATGGCTTCGGTCATGACGCCCATTACCCGTCCGATGTCGGTTTCTTCGGTCTGGGCGAGGTTGCCGTCGCCTTGCAGGATGAGTATATTTCCGTTCCGACGGATGATGCGGTGAAAGACGATGCGTTCCGTCAGGTCGCGTGCCAGTACGGCGACGCCCGGTTGCAGCTGTTCTGTGGTGAAATCGCCCAGTGTCACCCGGTCACGGCGGTCCACTAAGAAAGGATTCATGCTGTTGCCCCGCACGGTGATGGTTACTGTATGCCCCTCTTTGATGAGACGCGCCACTTCGGGAAGCAATATCTCGTTGGGAATGCTTTTCTTCATCGGCTGTTCAGTTCATCATTCATAACTTATCCTTCTACCGTCTTTCTGCAAAGCTCCGTCGCTTCACGGTCGGGCAGGCATTTCAGATGATAGACGGGTGCCAGCGTGGCAAGTTCCGTCACAGTGGTGACAATGGCGTTATAGATTTCCTTGTTCTGCTTCAGGCAAGAGCAGGAGGGGAGGAGGGTGGCGAAAGCATGTGCTGCTCTCTCTTGCTCTATTTCATTCTGCGGTGCTTGTTCCAAGCGGACGAAGGCGCCTACGGTCATGGATTCTTTCCGATAGCATGGTGTCTTTCCGCTCCACGGAGAACCGAAAACAGTGGCTTGCTTGCCGAGGCTGTCCACATGTACTATCGGATTGTCATCGTTCAGTAGATGGCAGTCCGAGAACTGTTGCAGCCAGAGCCCGGTGTGCGTACTTTTGCCCGTGCCGCTTTTCCCTAAGAAGAGGTAGCCTTTGCCTGTTTCAGTAGCGACAACCGAGGCATGCATCAGCAGTGTATGGTGGCGGACGGCATTGAAGGCATAGAGCATCATCAAGAAGTTGTTCAGTACGAAGTTCGTTTCGTTTTCCGGAGCCGGTGTTTCTGTCCTGCAGGCCGGTAGGTGGATGAAGCATTGCCTGAAGTTATCGTTGCACTCCATCCAATAGTTTTTCCCGCTTTTCCGTGGGGTGATGGATACAAGGTGTGAGCTGTGGGGCAAAGGGCGAATGATGCAATCGGCATCTTCCCAGTTGAAACATATATCATCGGGAGTTTTCGCTATGGTTCGTTTTGTCGCTGTTTCGTCATCGTCTATCTCTGTTTCAAAGATTACTTTTTGCGTCGTGTCTATTGTCGTGATGAACGGAATCAGTGAAGGCAACGCCTTGAATATATTGAAGTCGGAAGGTTTCACCATGCGGAAGGTGTGCGGTCCTACTTGATAATCCAATATCTGTATTCTCATATGTTTTGATTGTTAGTTGTTATTCATGATACTTTGGGCTACTCAGAAAAATAATGAATGTTTGTGTGAATGAGGAAGATTTGAGAGATTTTTCAACTGTCTTGTTGTCATTTTTTAGACGCGGAGGACGCAGATTTATAAAAGAAAATCCGCTGTCCGCCGCATCTAAAAGATAGTAATAAGGCGATTCCGATACCTCTTCGTTTGGTCTGCGAGGATATATTGCTTCCTTTCTTAGAATTTGGCTTATCGGTTCTCCTGACTTGTTGGGCCAACAATATATTCTTTCCTCCCATCGTTGACTTTGTGGGCTGCTGTATATACACTGCCGTCACGGGTAACCTCGTAACCTGTTACCAAATAGGATTCATTGTCGTCCATATTCGGATTTGCCGGGTTGAAATTGATGAACGTTCCACCGGACACCTGGATGCTGGCAGTGTTCTTGTCTGTATTCTTTAAGTTCAGTACCCAGTATCTGCCATCCGTGTCGTTGTTGGGTGTACCATATTTGCCGGATTCAAATGTTCCTCCATAGATATTGATTTTCCCATTCTCTCTTGCATAAATCAGGTCTATCTGGGTGTTCAGTTTCTGGGTGTTATAGTAAGAACCGCCATGAATATTTACTGTCCCGTGTCCTCGGGCTTCAATTACCATGCGATAACCATCGTCTTTCGCTGTAGCAGATGCATCGCACTTCACATTGCCGTTGCCTGAAATGTTTAGTGTTCCGTTCTGTACAGTAAAGATTTGTGTGAAAGGAGTGGCATCAGCTGTTTCTGAGGAATTGATGATGTCGTGGCCATTCAGGTTTAAGTTTGCCGTTGCGTTTGCAGCATTCAATATGTAGCCTGTGGCAAGCTCCGTCTTGGCGATGTTGATATTTGAGAGAAGTTTTATATCCACAGTTGCGTTGGTTGCCATGTACTTCAGTACGCTTGGGTCGGAGAATGTACCTCCGGAAACAGAGATGATACTTTTGGCATTTTCGGTTCCCACGGATGCATCTACCTTTAAGTCACCGTTGAAAGTACCGCCTGTGATATTCAGCTTCATAGGTTCGGTATTTCCTGCACTCTTGGAAATTTCCACTTTTCCATTGATGACGCTCGTACCGCTTACCGTAACCGTGACTCCAGCAGTGTACTTTGCATAGCCGCATACGTCGAATGCAAATTGATTCGCATTGCTTCCTGCGTTGATAGTGGTATTGTTGATGCTTATATTGCCACAATTGTTGCTTACTACGTATTGGGCATTTGTGTCTTCTACTGTCATATTATCTAATGTCAGGTTGCAGTAGTTCTGAATCATGATTTTGTTGTTGTCACTCTTCAGCGTTCCGTTCTTGAAAGTAACGTTTGAACCTTCGAGTAATTGACAGCTGTTCGTTTCGGTGCCGGTGGAACCTACGGTCGGGTCAGCAAGTGTAAGGATCTTGCCGCCTAAGTCCATCGTCAAGGTTTGTCCGCTTGTGGTCTTGAATCCCGGGCAGGTCTTGTCGGCGGTCAACTTTATGTTCACATTTGCATTTGTCTTCATGTACTTCAGCGCGCTTGGGTCGGAGAATGTACCGCCGGTAACGTTGATGACCGGTGTATAAGTGGTGCCTTCTGTGATGAGTGACTTTGCTTCGGCAATCAGTGTACCGCCTTTGATGTTTACTGTGGCAATGCCATATGCTCCACTTACGTTGATGGCGGCGCAGTCCAGTCCTCCGGTACCGTCGCCCCAGTTGCCGGTGCTGCCTGTGCCTTTACTGGTAATCAAGGCTGTGCCTTCCACGTTCAGAGTGCCTCGTTGGATGCATACACCTCCTGCGGCACCATAAACCTTGCCGCCACTGATGGTCGTTGTGCCGGATTGGGGCAGATAGACTGCATAGTCAGCAGTAGAAATGAGTTCTCCGTCTGTGATGTTGATGATGGAGTTCTGCGTCTTGTAATTGCCGTTGCCTGCCACTGCAAACCATCCGGCTTCTATCTTGCCGCCTGTCATGGTGAAGTCTCCACCGTCCGTCACTCCGACGCCATATTGGCCGTTACTGTTCGGAGTCTTTCTGACTGCACTGATGTTGCCGCTTTCCATGGTCATGGAGGCATCTTCACCGGCTATTTCAATCAGACTGCCATTATAAGAAGCCGCTGTATAATCCTGGCTGGCAACTATCTTGCCTTTCTTCTCGGTAGAGCTGTCCTTCAGTGTCATCTTGCCCAAGACGATGATTTTGCCTGTTGCGCTGTTGTCGGCAGTCAGTGTATATCCGTTCAAGTCAAGAACCACGGACTTTCCGGCGGGTACACTGACGCTTTGCCCTGTGATGTCGGCATCGGCGGACAATTTAAAATCTTCGCCGTTGGCGAAAGCGGCCTTTAGGACTGCCACGTCGGATTGAACTACAAATTTGCTGTCGATTGTTGCCGGAAGTGATGCTTCGGTTCCTTTTATTATATAGATTGTGGTATCGCCGGCATCGTGTACCAATTGTTCTACCTTTCCATATATCTTCAAGTTACCGCCTTTTACGGTCAGCTTCTTTACGGTGACGCCTGCATTGATAATCAATGTCTGCTGGGCGGTAGTGGCAGTCACTTCATTGTAAGTGGCTTTATTGCCTACTGCTGCCAATGTAACGGTGGTGCTTGGCATGGTGATGGCTACAGAAGGAGCTTCTTGCTCTGCATTGGTTTCCGGCACAGCCAAGGATACACTGTTGGTGGCAGTGGCGGCGGGAGCACCTATGCTGGTATTGGTCTTGTCGGTCAGCGTCAACGGAGCGGCAGTACTGGTCGTTGGGGCTGTATTGAACGCCAGGTTGATGTCCGAGTTCTGTAAAACCGGGATGGCGATGCCGTCGTTGCTGCCGGAAGTGGTATTGAAGCTGCCGCTGACTGCAATGTCGGTTACGGTTGCTGCTGTCGGTGCTTCTTGTGGGAGATTTTTTGAATCAGCTAAAGCTGTACTAAGCGCACTGGGGGTTGTAGCCTCTACCACAACGCAATCCAAAGGAGGTACTACCAATATGTCTCTTCTGCCTAGGATTTTGTCATTAAGCGTCTTGGTAAAATATACCTTGTCGCTTCCATTCGTCAGTTGGGCAGTGATGGAACTATAAGTACCTGTGGGCAAAGGAATGTAGAAGTTGCGAGACTTTATATCAGCTGAGGCTGTGAAGGAGGCGGTGATTTCCTTGCTTTCATCGCTCGTTACTGCCAGTATCGGGTCTGCTGCGGTTAAGTCTACCGTACAAGTACCTGCAATGTTATTGGAGGCAATAATCTTGAAAGTAGTGGCCTCTGCCGGAATCTTGTTGACGGTCAGTTTTATCATGGCTGCCATGTGCTTGAAGGACAGAGCGCTCAGATTGTCGGGATTTGTCACCTTGGCATACATCGGGCCATTGCTGCTGCCGTTATAATTTGTAAGCGTGGCAGGTAGAGTCATGGTCAATGTATTGCCGCTTACGCTCATGTTTTGTTGGTAAGGATAGATGGAGAATACAGCCGTTTCTCCGCTTGGCTTGCTGCCGTTGAAAGTGGCGGAAGTTTGACCAGCACCGCTTGCATATTCTAATTTTGTATTGCTATAATTACTTTCTGCATTACTACAGAACAACCCTAGGGCATCGGTATCTTGCCATAGAATCTTGTATTCATCGTTTACGGTAGTACGGGTGTCGGTACCTGCGCCTTCAAACGTTGCGTTAACGGTGATGTTTCCTTTCCGCCCGCTGTTTTCAAATTCCTCTTGGCTGCAACTGAATGCGGTCAAGGCAGCAGTTGCCATGCAGGCAACTTGCATAAGGTTTCTTAATTTCATCATAATGAAGTCCCCCTTAGTTTTCTACGGTTAAGATGTCATTGATTAGGTCTTCCAAGTCGCTGCTGGATGCCGAATTGTAGCAATGGGTAGAGGTGCTGCCCGAATAGGAGCGCGTAATGGGATGGTAAGGTTCGCCGCTTGTTGCAATGACTCCTTCATTCTCCATTTTGATAACTTCGATAGACGGAGTGATGTATGCTTCTCTACCGTCTGGTTTGTTCTGTTTCATATACACAAATTATTTAAAGGTTAAACAATAAAAAAAAACGTGAGTAACTATGTTTGTATATCCTTTATTCAGGCCTTCGCATTGCCCTTTCCCTGGATATACAACAGTCACTCACGTCGTTTGTGTATATACCATCCCCCTGATGGGAGAAAACCATATAAACATAGACGTGAGCATCCTTGTTGTTATCTTCAGGGAAATTTTCAAAGTTGCGAAATTTGAATACTTACAATCCAAAATGATAATAAAAGTCAAGTAAATGAAAGGTAATAATTTATATACCAATACTTTATAAAGATATTACGACTTACTTTTACTTTTATAATCTACATCTAATTGGCTTTGATTTGCACGTATTTTGTTTCTCGTTTGTTTCTTGTTTTTCGTGTTTTATTTGTACCTTTGCAGTACGAAATCGAAAAAAATACAAGGACTATGGCAAGAAACAAGAAAGCACCGAAGGCTAAAGAACCAATCCGTCTTAGGATGAAAGACCTGAGCAACGGAAACAAGAGTCTGTATCTTGATATATACCGTGACGGGAAACGTACCTATGAATATTTGAAGATGTACCTTATTCCTGAAAACGATGAGAATGCCAAGAAACAGAATCAAACGACCATGATTGCAGCCAATGCCATCAAGTCAAAACGTATTATTGAAATGACCAATGGCGAGGCTGGTATCAAGAATCCGAATGACGAACCAAAAATTCTGTTGTTGGATTGGATGCAAACCTATTTGGAAAATCAAAAGAAACGCGGAAAGAAAGACTGGAGACAGATTGTTGTGGCCATGCGCATCATTGAGGATTATGCAGGTAAAAAAGTAACATTGGACCAAGTTGACAAATCATTCTGCCAAGGTTATATTGATTACCTGATAACCGAATACCGTCCGAGAGGCGGCAATCCTATAGCAAAGAATACCGCACATAATTATTATCGTGCGTTGAATGGAGCGCTAAATGCTGCTATTCGTGAAGATTACATGAGAGTCAATCCGTTTACACGCATTAGCCCTGCTGACAAAATTCGCAAGCCGGAAAGTAAGCGTGAATACATGACCATTGATGAGATACGTTCGCTTATTGCTACACCAATAAAGAATGAGTTGATTAAGAGTGCGTATCTGTTTTCATGCTTTTGTGGTCTTCGCATCAGCGACATTCAAGCCCTCAAATGGAAAGATGTATTCTGTGATGGCGACCAATACCGTTTACAGGTGGTTATGCAAAAGACCAAAGCTCCCATCTATCTGCCGCTATCTCCAGAAGCGTTAAGATGGATGCCTGAACGTGGAGACAAAACTCCTGATGACAGAGTCTTTGATCTTCCTTCAACGATGATTGTAAACAAGCGTCTGAAGCCATGGGCAGAAGCAGCTGGCATCAGCAAGCACTTTACCTTCCACACAGCCCGGCATACTTTCGCTACAATGATGCTGACACTTGGAGCTGACCTGTACACGACATCAAAGCTGCTCGGACATACTGACGTGCGCATGACACAGGTGTACGCAAAGATTGTCAACAAGAAAAAAGACGAAGCCGTCAACTTGGTAAATGGCTTGTTTGATTAAGACAATACCTTATTATTATAATGCTCCGGCAATATTGTCGGGGCATATTTTCATTTGAATATTAACCCAATAAAACAAAAAGAAATGGCTAATTCACATGAATGGCTTCTCTCTTTTTGAGAGATGGGAAGCCCGACACCAGCATTTTGAAAATGATGCTGATGTTTTGAATGAATTGTTTGCCTTGCTTGAAAAGGCAAGAAACCTCTACTGTGAAGAGGTAGTTACCAATCAGAAGTCTTATGCCCGGTTTGTAGAGGATTTCTATCACGGCAACCGCTACATTCCTTGCGACAAATGCCTCTGCAAGAATATACACGAGGTAAATATCCATGTTGTTTACCAACTGTTGTCAGGTCGTTATGACCTATCTTCCAAATTTCTCACAGCGGAGAACTTCACACTCCAGGATTGTGTACGGCTGAAGAAAGCATTTGACCAGACAGACTGCAATCCGCCAAAAGCCTTTCCCACTAAACATATACCAGTCAAAGAGCCACCTTTAACGTTCGGGCGCTATTTGACGAAAGAACAGATAATGCGCATTACGGCAATCGCCACTGCGAATTATCTGTTTTCTTTTTATGGTGACCCACAAGACGACATCCTTTCTCTTTTGGAATGCAAGAAGGACTTTCATCTTGTAGCAGCCAACATACGGAATGTGGCGATCATGTTTGACACCCTGTATGAAATAGGTCTCATTTCCCGTGGATGGCAGACTGTGATTGAGAAGAGAGAACTGCTGTATTCCAAGAACGGAATACCGGTCACAGCGTCTTCTCTTTCTTCTGCTCTTTCCAGCATAAAGAGGAACCCGACAGCAATGACTCATGCCATAAGAATGATGGTTATGGAAAACCTTTCCGATGATAAATAATGATATGACAACAACCCAATGAAAGCAAAACCGTGACATTAACCATGACACTTCGCTTTTGTCACGGTGGCTTTCTTTTCATTTGTATGTATGCAAGGTAATTTTGTCCTCCGTAACGCGCTACAGACGGAAGGACGCTTCCCATGTATAACCCAAAAAGAAGATTAGAAATGGAAAGACAGACATTCATGGAACAGTTAAACAAACGTGTTTCCAACATTGAAAATTATTTGGAGAAAATCGGGCCGGTTGAGAAGCTCTTTGAACGTATAGGCATGTTGGAAGAGAACATCTATACGACCAAAAACAACTTCAATTTCAAAGAAGCATGTATGTACCTTGGCATTTCCGAGAGTTTGATGTACAAGCTGACATGTACATTGGAGATTCCCCACTACAAGCTGCGAGGCAGGCTGCTTTATTTTGCCAAAGACGAACTCGACAACTGGCTGCACAAGAATCGGGTGGAAACGGCCGAGGATATAAGACAGAAAGCCCTTGAAAACGATTTTGCCAAACCTTATTTTGAAAAGGACAGATATGGAAAGAAGAAGAGAAAATGAACCATGGGTAGAGATTCAGGAGTTTGAACTTTCCAAGATTCTCAGCGATGCACTCATAAAGGCAACAGATACCTATTCGCTTCCTCCTCAGATAATATGGATAGACAACTCCACTATCGCCACATTTGGGAACTTCAGTGCATCGACCGGCAAAGCCAAGAGCAAGAAGACTTTCAATCTGACAGCTCTTGTTGCCGCATCGTTGGCAAACAAGCAGGTTCTCCAGTATCGTGCCAAACTGCCTGAGGGCAAAAGGAGAATCCTCTATGTAGATACGGAGCAAAGCCGTTATCATTGCCGTAATGTGCTTGACCGTATTCTCCGATTGGCAGGGCTTCCGTCAACAGTGGACAATGAGAATCTGGATTTTATCGGACTGCGTGAATACAGCCCAAGTCTGCGTATCAAAATCATAGACTATGCACTCAGTCACAACAAAGGATACGGGCTTGTCATCATAGACGGTATCAGGGATTTGATGCTTGACATCAACAATGCCGGGGAATCTGTGGAAGTGATAAACAAGCTGATGCAGTGGTCAAGTATCTACGACCTCCATATCCATTGCGTGTTGCACTTGAACAAGGGTGACGACAATGTGCGTGGTCACATAGGAACGGAACTTAACAACAAGGCAGAAACCGTACTTGTCATCAGCAAAAGCAGTCAGGACAACAATATCAGCGAAGTACGTTCCATGCATATCCGTGACAAGGATTTCTCCCCGTTTGCATTCCGCATCGATGAGAACGGTTTGCCCGAAGAGGTCAGTGACTATTCTTTTGACCAACATGTGCCAAAGAAAATCAAGAACAGCTATATTGATCTGACAGAGGCACAGCACCGTTCGGCATTGGAATACGCTTTTGCTGGAAAACCGATTAAGGGGTTCGACAATATGATAGAAGCTCTCATCAAAGGATATGCCGCCATCGGTTTTGAGAGAAAGCGTAGCATCACCATCCAATTGCTCCAGTATTTGCAAGAGGAATTGAAGCTGATTGTTAAGCAGGGAAAATGTTACCACTACGAGACCGTCCCTATTGATAAAGGGCTGTTTGAGAATGAGGATTAGACACATCTGTTTTGGGTTCAAAAAAAGGTTTAGTTTAGTCCAGCCTATATATAATATAAACGAATAAACTGTTTTTCACATGAACATAGAACAAGCAAAAAAACTCGATCTGAAGGACTTTCTTGAAGAACTCGGATACAAGCCTGTGCGCGTCAAGCACAACAGTGCTTGGTATCTCTCGCCTTTCAGGGATGAGAACATCGCATCATTCAAGGTCAACATGAAACGGAACGAATGGTTTGACTATGGTAGAGACGAAGGAGGCGGCATCATCAAACTGGCCAAATTGCTCTACAACACTAACAATATCTCAGAAGTCCTGCGTCGCATTGAGGACAAAGCTCCTGCATGTGCAAGAGTTACGCTTACCGACAGATCATCGCAGAGAGAGACCGTTCCATATAGCAGAGTCGAGATTATACCTCTGTCAAACAATGCCCTGTTGTCCTACCTCATTTCACGGTACATCGATTTTCATACTGCCAGGAGCCAGTGTGTGGAAATCCATTATGTGCTCTACAACAAACCCTATTATTCCATCGGCTTCGCCAATATCTCAGGCGGCTATGAAATACGCAATCCCTACTTCAAGGGGTGCATGGGCGAAAAGAACATTTCAAGAATAGCCGGAGGAACAAATGGCTGGCTGAAAGCCTGCTGTATCTTTGAGGGGTTCATGGATTATCTTTCCTATCTCACCTTGTTGAAGAGGAACTGCTTCAGCATCTGCATCCGTCACCCTACCGACTATATCATACTCAACTCCGTAAACAACATCAAGAAGGTGCAGCCCATACTGGACGAATACGATCATATCCATTGCTACCTCGACAACGACAATGCCGGAAAGGTGGCAACAGAATACATCTTCGGCATACAACAGGCAAAGGCCATAGATGAGTCATACCGATATAATGGCTGTAAGGATTTGAATGATTATTTGAGGGGAAAACAGTTGCTGAAATAGCACTTTCATTGATTTAAAATAAAAAATGACCTGAAGATTCAAATAAAATAGCGCAGAAATACTACAATTAGAAATATTTGTAGTACATTTGCGCTGTTATGAGACAGTATCAAGACATAGAGTCAATCATCAAAGCGCATGGAGGTTTTATCAGTAAAGGGGAACTGACAAGTGTGCAATATCACCGTCTGCTTGCAGAACTTGGCAATGGTAGCATTGTCCGTGTACGCAAAGGGGTGTATGCCTTGCAGGATGCCTTATTGAACACCATGTATGATATGGGTAAGATTGTGCCTGACGGAGTGCTCTGCACCTTTTCTGCCTGGTCGCATTATAATCTTACCACACAGATACCGCAAGAAATCTGTATTGCGGTACGTCGTGGAAGACGTATCGTTCTTCCCGACTATCCGCCTATCAAGCTATATCATCAAAGTGAAGATCAATTGAACATAGGTCGCACAAAGGAGGAAATAGCCGGGTATCAGGTGGAAATCTTCGATATAGAACGCTGTGTCTGCGATGCCGTCAAATACAGAAACAAGATTGGTATTGATGTCTGTTCGGAGATACTGAAGAACTATTTGAGTCGCAAGGGGGTCAATCTCAGCCGTCTGTCTGATTATGCAAAGGCACTGAGAATAGAAACCATATTACATAAATATCTTGAAATAGCTTTATGAAAAATATAACAGATACCGGCAAATCCATAAAGACTAAGTTATGGAACATTGCCGTTGCCAACAAAAGAGACAAGAATGACAACCAGATATACCAGTTGCTGGCTATCCGATACGTTCAGGAACGCTTGCTCTATCGCCTGAGCATAAGCCGCTACCGTGAAAAGTTCTGCTTGAAAGGCGGTGCTTTGCTTTATGCATACGACCGTTTGGACTCCCGACCGACAGTGGATATTGATTTTCTTGGCAAGAACATCAGTCGGGACATCGATGTCCTAAAGGGCGTCTTTACAGAGATAACTGCCATGGATTTTCCCGATGACGGAATCACGTTCGACACTGACAAGATAACGGCTGAGGAGATTACCGTCAACAAGGAATATCATGGTGTCCGTCTTACCCTTGTTGCTCGTATAGACACAATGGTACAATCCGTTTCGATGGATGTAGGTTTCGGTGATGTCATTACACCGGCTCCTCAGAATATCGACTATCCCATTCTGATACAAGGATTACCTGTTCCCTCCATCTATGCCTATTCGTTAGAGACAGTCGTGGCAGAGAAATTTGAAGCCATGATCACACTTGCGGCAGACAACAGCCGTATGAAGGACTTCTTCGATGTGTACCGCATCCTGAAGTTCCATCAGCTGGACTTGGACATGTTAAGACAGGCCATAGAAGCCACCTTTGCCAACCGTAACACCCAATTGGAAGAAAATCATCTGCTGTTCCGCGATGAATTTGCTAATGACGACCGCAGAAACTCCTATTGGAAAGCCTTCCTCAAAAGAATCAAATGGAAGGAGGAGTTGGACTTCAAAGATGTCTGGAAGTACATTACTGACAACCTGAAACCATACTACGACAATATGTTACCTGAAGCATAAGGTAGCCCCGATACAGGGTTAATACATAGAATTCACATTTAATCCCCGATTCTTGCAGAAAACATGCAAAAATCGGGGATTATTTTGTTGTTTTTGAATATTTCTTCCCTAAACAACCCGTTATCCTATCTCTTTCATCCCAAAACACAGAAATACATTCTTTCGAGTATGAAATAAGAGTATGATTTATCGCCTATTTATAAATGCGGTTAAAATCAGACTGATTTATTTCGGATTATTTTCTCATGCACGATTTTCATTATTCCTTTGCTGCGAAATCAAAATCAAGCAACACCAAAAACAGATTTAATTATGAGTCCATTCGCAATTTTCGCCATCGTGCTTACAATAGGCTATGTCTTCTATTTTGGCATTGTCATAGCCCACGACCTCTATGGAAAGAAAGATCAGGAAAACACCAATGAGGAACACTTTGATGTCTCCTCAATGCAGGACACAGAGGAATCCACTCAGGTAGATGAAGACGGTGACAGTTTCCGCATAGGCAATGAAAGCACGTCTGATGACAGTCCAAAAACAAAGATAAATCAGACTGATAATAATCAGACTACAACAGACAATCCGCCAGAGGAAGAACCGAAAGAGTCCATTGTGGTAAAGAAGATTGCTCATCTGGAAGAAAACATGGAAGAGACAATGCCCGGAAGTTCATACGCCATGGGCCAGTCCGAACTCCACAAGGCTCTCCTCAGCGGTGAGGTGTCCAGAGCAAACGGTATAGAAATCAAGAAAGTGATTGTAAAAGACAAGATGTAGGGTGAATTCATATATGGTAAAAAGATTGTGTCTATTCGGTTTGTATTCTCTTGCCTGTATGTCCGCATCCGCCAAATGTGGCGGTGTGGACTACAGCTGGGGTGCCGATGCCCTTGCCCTCATGCACGACTATGTGGTGACCCTCATGCTCTATGTGCTCTACCTCATCTATGCCATAGCTGCCATCGTGGTCATCTACGCCAGTCTGCAAATCTACATCAAGATGAACCTCCGTGAGGAAGGTATCATCAAGGAACTCATGATGCTGGTCGGTGCCATCCTTTTCATCATCGGTGCCTCCATCGTCTTCCCGGCCTTCTTCGGCTATCAGACATAGCAACATAAAGACTCAACTGCAGAAGAGTACCATTTGACTAACTAAAAAATTCATTGAAATGCTGAAAAAAGTAAAGAACTGTTTGAGACGCCTTGCGTCCAGCGAGCGTATGAAGATGCTCGCCTTCATGCTGTTGGTAGGAACCACAGTAACTTTTGCACAGAGTGCTGCGGGTGATTATTCACAGGGTACAACAGCCCTCACCACCGTAACGGAAGAAATCGCCAAGTACGTCCCGTATGTCGTGAAGCTTTGTTATGCCATTGCCGGTGTAGTTGCCGTGGTCGGTGCAATCAGTGTGTATATCAAGATGAACAACGAGGAACAGGATGTCAAGAAGTCCATCATGATGATTGTCGGAGCCTGTATCTTCCTTGTGGCAGCAGCCCAGGCATTGCCGTTGTTCTTCGGTGTCGGAGGTAACTGATAACCGATGGCAACGGAGAAACGACAAGAAGACCGCTATACTGAATACCCCCTGTTCAAAGGGCTTCAGAAGCCACTTGAGTTCATGGGTATTCAGGGGCGGTACATCTATTGGGCGGCAGGTGCTGTTGGTGGAGCCATTGTCGGTTTCATCCTTGCTTACTGCCTGATAGGTTTTCTTGCTGGCCTGATTACGCTTGTTGTCACCCTCGGCGGCGGTGCAGCCTTAGTTTTACTCAAGCAAAGGAAGGGGCTTCACACCAAGAAGGAAGACAAGGGCGTGTTCATCTATGCGTATTCAAAGAAAATGTAAAACCATGTCTATCTGAAAGAAGATCACATGAACATCGTCAGAAAACAAAACAAGTGAACCGGCAGGCTCAGTTCTCAGGCATCAACGGCATACAATCGCTGATTCCGTGAGGGCCGGGCCTGTCATATAAAGAACCGTTATGCAGAATATCTATCTACTACTTGTCATCCTCCTGATGGGCATTTCCTGTAAGGAGCAGAAACCTCAGAATCAACCGCTGGCAGCACAGGAGACAGCCGTCAAGGTACGCGACCATTGGAAAGAGGCGGAAAAGCCTATTCACATAGAAGTGGAAGGACTTCACTCAAACAGTCCGTTCCAGTCCGCAACATTCTCGGTATGTACGGACATGACTGGCAACTGTGTTCCATGCCGTATAAAGGGAAACAGATTGCAGGCTGATGGAAAAGGACTTTCCAGTGAAGACACCACCGTCTCTGTCCTTCTTTGTTTTCCCTACCGTAAAGACCTGTCACCCGAAGACACGTTGCATCTGAAGCAACCTTTCGGTGAGCGACTTTACGGCATTGAGCAGTCTCGCACCATCGGGGAATACATTCGCGTAGGTATGAAACTGCATAGTTCACTTTCCATGCTCCGAATCAACATCGAAAGTGACCACCTTTCCGACATGTTGGATGAACTCTGGATTTATGGCGAAAGTCTTATCTCCGAAGCCGACTACCTGCCCTATCATGGCAAATGGCTGAATAGAAAAGATAACAGCATCCTGACAACGGAATCGGACGTTTGTCTGCTGAACAACGGACGCAACCATGATTTTCATCTCGTACCCACGGGAAAGCAGACGCCCATCACACTCTTTGCGAAGGTAAACAAGCGTGACCATGCCTTGAAGACCACCTTACCGCCACTACAGGCAGGAAGCCTGATACAGCTGAACCTCAAAGTCGGCAAAGGCGGTCAGCTACACGTAGAAAGCAGTTGGGTGGAATCCGAACGAACCTTATCCGTTCCGTTCACGGCAAAAGCTGATAGCGTAAGAATCGGCTGTTATTTACAGGATGACGGAACAATCAGCATGAAGAAAGACAGCCTTTCCATTGGCGTAGTAATAGAGACCGACGGCAGACATGGCAAGGCCGTGGCTTTAGAGGATGTAGAAGGGATATATACATTCGGAAAAAGAACCTTGTCAAGCGGCAAAGTTTTCCCGACCATTGACGGCAAACTTACAGAAGGTATTGTAAATCCTACACACGAAAATGCGGCAGATACAGATGAGAGAATCATTTTCAAACCCGAAATGCCATATCCCGACAATTGCGCATTGGGACATACCTATGGAGAGATATTGACGGAGAGACTTGTCGTACATTCCGATAACAACAGTCTGACAGATGCTATCAGCCAGGCACACACAGGACTGTTCAAGCCATCAATACAGATGCTCTCTGTCCTGTCACGCCATAAGGGAAGCTATATCCCCTCACTTGGTGAAATGGTTCATCTGTATTATCTGTTACAGCCCTACAGCGAAGTGAAGATGCCTGACAGTCTGATTCCGTTGCAGGGAGATTACCTTACCTCCAGTGAATCTTCCGGAAACTCCTTCTATATGATGGATATGCTGGAAGGTATCATCAACGGAAGTGCTTCCAAATCCTATTCCAGAGGTCGTATCAGACTGTTTTATCTGTTCTGACACTCAAAACTAATCTTATAACCCCATAAAATTGCAAGATGACGTTATATGTAATACTCTTTTTCATCGCCCTGCTGATTGGAATGGCAGTATCGGTTGCAGCATTCGGCACAGGAGGCAAGCGAAAGAAAATCTTTCAGGATATCTATTTCTCCGTGGAAGATACCGACGGTGTGGGTGTCCTCTATACAAAGACAGGCGAATATTCTGCCATTCTGAAGATGGACAATCCTGTACAGAAGTATTCTGCCAATACCGACAGCTATTATGAGTTCTCCCATCTGTTCAATGCCATAGCGCAGACATTGGGCGAAGGATATGCCCTGCACAAGCAAGACATCTTTATCCGTAAGCGTTTTGATGTGGAGGATTCGGACAATCTTGAGTTCCTGTCATCCGCCTATTTCGAATATTTCAAAGGTCGCCACTATACGGACAGCGTTACCTACCTGACCGTGACTCAGGAATCCAAAAGAAGCCGTCTGTTCTCCTTTGACAACAAGAAATGGAGAGATTTCCTTGTCAAGATACGCAAGGTACAAGACCAGTTGAAAGACGCAGGTGTCAGTGTCCGTTTCCTCACCAAAGAGGAAGCCGCTGATTATGTTGACCGCTATTTTGCGGTTAATTTCTGTGACAAGACCATATCCATGAGCAACTTCAAGGTTGATGAAGAATGTATCGGCATGGGAAACAAGAAGTGCAAGGTCTATTCCCTTGTGGATGTGGATTGTGCCAATCTGCCCGGTCTCGTGCGACCTTTCACGAACATTGAGGTAAACAATACCAGTATGCCTATTGACCTGCTCTCACTGATAGACAGCATACCGGCTGCTGAAACTGTCATCTACAATCAAATGATATTCATGCCGAACCAGAAAAGGGAAATGTCCCTATTGGAGAAAAAGAAGAACCGTCATTCTTCCATACCTAACCCATCCAACCAAATGGCTGTGGAGGACATCAAGCGTGTGCAGGAAGTCATTGCCCGTGAAAGCAAGCAGTTGGTCTATACGCACTACAACCTGATTGTGTGCTGTGATAAGGATACCGACCTTCAGAAACCAACCAACTATCTGGAGAACAGCTTCGGCAGAATGGGTATCCACATATCCAAACGTGCCTACAATCAGCTGGAACTGTTTGTCAATTCATTCCCGGGAAACTGCTACGGCATGAATCCCGAATATGACCGTTTCCTCACGTTGAGCGATGCCGCTACTTGCCTGATGTACAAGGAACGCATCCAGCACAGTGAAGAGACACCGCTGAAAATCTATTATACAGACCGTCAGGGTGTGCCTGTAGCCATAGACATCAGCGGTAAGGAAGGCAAGAACAAGATTACGGACAACAGCAATTTCTTCTGCCTTGGTCCATCTGGTAGCGGAAAGAGTTTTCACATGAACTCTGTTGTCAGACAACTACATGAACAGCATACGGATGTGGTCATGGTAGATACAGGTAACTCCTATGAAGGACTTTGTGAATACCTCGGCGGCAAGTACATCAGTTATACGGAAGAACGCCCCATCACCATGAATCCGTTCCGCATCAATAAGGAAGAGCTGAACGTGGAAAAGGTCGGGTTCCTGAAGAACCTTATACTGCTCATTTGGAAAGGGTCACAGGGAACTGTCACCAAGACGGAGGAAAGACTGATTGAGCAAGTCATCACCGAATATTATGATGTTTTCTTCAACGGTTTCAACGGCTTCACTCCTCCACAGCGTGAAGACTTGCGTAAGAGCCTAACCATTGATGACCGTAACAACAAGGAAAAGGCGAATGAGTCACAGAGTGACAAAGCTATGCGCATTGAAAAGGAAATAGATGAGATTGAACGAAGACGCAAGGAACTGAAAGTAGAAACGCTTTCGTTCAACAGTTTCTATGAATATGCCATGCAACGTGTCCCTGACATCTGTCACGAGAACCATATAGCCAATATTGACTATTCGACCTTTCGCTATATGATGAAGGACTTCTATAGAGGCGGCAACCATGACAAGACACTCAATGAAGACTTGGACAGTAGCCTCTTTGACGAAACCTTCATTGTATTTGAAATTGACTCCATCAAGGATGATCCCTTGCTGTTCCCGTTGGTCACTCTCATCATCATGGACGTGTTCCTGCAGAAGATGCGTATCAAGAAAAACCGTAAGGTGCTGGTCATTGAAGAGGCGTGGAAAGCCATCGCTTCACCATTGATGGCAGAATATATCAAATACCTCTACAAGACAGCCCGTAAATTCTGGGCATCTGTCGGTGTTGTGACACAGGAGATACAGGACATCATCGGCAGTGAAATCGTCAAGGAGGCCATCATCAACAACTCCGATGTGGTGATGCTGCTTGACCAGAGCAAGTTCCGTGAACGATTCGATGGAATCAAGAGCATTCTTGGCTTGACGGATGTGGACTGCAAGAAGATATTTACCGTAAACCGTCTGGAGAATAAGGAAGGACGCAGCTTCTTCCGTGAAGTGTTCATCCGTCGCGGTCAGGTCAGCGGAGTCTATGGTGTGGAAGAGCCGAGGGAATGCTATATGACCTATACAACGGAACGTGCCGAAAAGGAAGCCCTCAAGCTTTACAAGTCAGAATTGGGATGTAACCATCAGCAGGCCATTGAAGCCTATTGTCGTGATTGGAAACTGTCAGGTATCGACAAGTCATTGCCGTTTGCCCAAAAGGTCAATCAGACCGGACATGTACTCAATTTAAAATCCAAAAATTAAAGCCATATTCAGAATATTCAGATGAAAAGAATCCTACTCATATTTTCGGTTATCTGTTCTGTCCTGGTTACAGCCAAGGCACAGGTCAGTGTGAACTACGACCAGAAGACGGTCGCAGCCATGGCCGGTGCATACGCCACTGAGACAGCCGCTGAAGCCTATTACGATGAGCAGGTGAAAGCCATATTGAAACATTACAATGCGGCAGAAGTGGCAGCGGCAGGAATTTTCACGTCAAAGTTCCTTGACCGTAAGGCTCTGACGGAATTGGGGATATGGAGCAGCAGTACTGAAAACTACTACTATCGCCGTATCTACAACCTTGTCAGTGCCAAGATTATGCCTAAGATATGGACGGTAGCAGGCCTTATGCTTGAAAGTCCGCATACCGCACTCTATTGGGGCAGTTATCTGATGAAGATTTGCACTGAAGTGAAAAGCCTCTGTATGCAGTTCGAGTCCGTTGTCACCAATGGAAGGCTGTCGTTTGCGGACATCGCTTTCCTTGAAATGAATCCGTCCATCGCTCCGCTTTTCAGATTGTCGGAATCAGGAGGCATTGACTGGGAAACACTGATTGATGACCTTACGGACATACCGAACAACTTCACCAAGGAGAACCTGATGGCAGACATCGACTACCTGTATAATATGGGGGTCGGACTGGCTACGGCAGGAACGGAGAATTTCATGAACACACTGATGAGCGGCAGCAGTTTCAACGAACTGTTCCAAGGAAATACAACAGCCATCATCAATACCATTGAAGGTTTCTATCATCTGTATGAACAATTGGACCGTTCTGTCGGCAACACCCTCCTGCAGATGATTGGCGGTAAGGAAAACGTGGCCGGACTGTTTGACATGTCAAACTATAATCTCACCTCGTGGGTGACAGACTATCTCAATGAGACAATGGGAAGGTATTATACCCAACGATGGTACATCGCCAGACGTGACCAAGGTTCGGAAGTGCTCTGTGACTATTATCCTCCGACAGACGACAACAGTGTCATCAATGGCGGTGAATGGACACGATTCAACACTTCCGATCCGAGTTTTTATCCCAATTCGTCACAGACGGAGCAGATTCTCCGAAATTCGGAGAACTACGCCGGATGGTCACGGGAAAAAGTCAACCAACTGAACAGGCAGAATGACGGATATACCTATAATATCAGCTATTCACGATATGCCTATGTCATCAGCAAGAAGAACAAGCAGGTCAAGAAATCATACGCATATTCCATCCGTGTGACAAAGAGCTGGAACCATGTGGAAGAGGTCTATGAAGATGTCTTCGACTCCTATTCCATGGACTTGAACACCTTCAAGAGCGTACTGCAAGCACGTCTGACGGAGTTCAACGAAAACGAAGACGGCTATGTCTATTATATCGGCAGTGATTCCAAACAGTACTATCAGGCAACGGATGAAACCAAGCTGAAGGGGTGTGAGAGTGTCATTGTCAGTGTGACATGCAGTGACGGTGTAACACTTATCACAGGCTCTACACAATACAAATGCCGTACATGTGGAGGTAGTCTGAATGCCCATTCCAAGGAATGTGTCATGCATACAACCCTGACAGAAAACGAGCTTGACCTCTCGGAATTGGATGAGTTGGAACAGGAATACAAACAGCAGATAGCTCTTCTTCAAAGCCAGATACAACAGTTGGAAGAGAAAAATGCCTCGCTAATTAAGCAGATAGCAAGTGCAACCATAGAGGAAGCTGCGGTTCTCAGACAACAATACAATGCCAACAAGAACCGTATCACCGAGCTGGAAAAGGAACTGTCCGACTGGCAGAAGAAGTTGGAAGACCTGACCGAAGCAAGAGCCGAAGCGGAAAGTGAGAATACCACACAGACGGATGACTATTATCGTATTCCTGCCATCATGCAGGACTGCAAGACCGCCTACAATCTCACCTGGAACGGTGAAGGATGGTGGTCGGGATATACCTATTACAGGGAGGCGACAGCACCGAACATCAACGGAGTCATCACCTTCAAGGCAACCATTTCGATAGCACGCAAGCCGAAATATTTTCTCGGTATCAAGATACACCGTGCCATCATGCAGATAAGTTGGGAGTTGACGGCAGACTATACAGATACCGAAGTCGTTGACATCATTTCTCTCGATACCGATATGAGCGAACAGGAAAAGACCCGTTTCGTCAACGACCGGCTTTCAGAGATAGCCCGACAATATTCTACTTGTCAGCTCAGTACGGAATATGTACGTAATGAACCTCCGGAAACGGACAACAGCGAAGACACCTATCATCTGTTGTGGTCATCCGACCGACTGGCCATCGCACGAGGCATTGATGTAAGGCTGACAAAGATATATGCCGACCTGATTTCATTGGAGAAAATGATGCATTACAAACTGTCCATCATCGATGTATTGAAGGATATTGGACCCCATATCAATGAAGACCAAGGACGACGGTTGACATTGGTGGAACAATGCAGGAGAAGATGGCTGCGTGGAGCGGCAAACAGCCTGCACGCTATCGGATATAACGGAAAATATGAGGAGGACATTGATGATGAATAGACCATTTTCCATATTGATACTGCTTTTGTTTATGATGGTGCCTCAAATGACGAAAGCTCAATGGGCTTTTGACTTCGTTTCCGTGGAAGCATACATCAATGACCACAAGAAACAGCGGAGTCTGTTACTGGCCCGTTCCACATTGGAGCTTAGTAACCAGTTGCTGCACGAATATAGCAGTGATGCCACCGTAGAATACAAGACCTTGAACGTAGATTTGGACAAATACACAAGGGCGTTCGATGTGATAGATGTGCTCTACCAGTCCTTGCGTACCAGTCTGAATGTCTATTCCACCTACAATACGGTGAGTGACAGGATAACTGACTACAAGAATTTGCTGGAGGACTATAGAGAAAAAGTACTTGAAAGGAACAAGATAGCCGTTTCCGACACGATAATCATCAGTGTCAATTTGCGATGCATACAGAAGATAGCCGATGAAGGACAGCATCTTTACCGTTCGGTCAGTGACCTTGTACTGTATGCGACAGGTGCAGCTGCCTGTTCGACCTCCGACCTGCTTCTGGTATTGGAAAGCATCAACACGTCATTGGACAACATCGAGAGACATCTGAACCGCTCCTACTTCGAGACATGGAGGTATATCCAACTCCGAATGGGTTATTGGAAAGAGGCTGTCTATCGGACAAAGACGAAGCGGCAACTGATTGATGATGCTTTCGGCAGATGGAGGGAAGCGGGACTGAATCCCGGCAATAGAGAATGATTTTTAAATAACGGAATATGAAAGAAAATTTGAAGTTGAAAACAGCATTTGGACATCTCAGAGGAATGGCGGCAGCATTTGTCCTGTCATGTTCATCGGGCATGATGGCGCAAAGCGTGAGCTATAACCATGATGCCGCCAAAATGAACCAGATAACCGTCATGGAAATCGGTTCGGGTGGTCTGACACCATCCATCTATTACGATGTGCTTCACCGTAACTACTCCAAAAGTGCGGCAAGGAAAAACAAACTGTCATTCCGCACATTGGCAGGCATCAACCTGTATAATCAGGTCGATGAAGCGGAGGCATTGGATTCCGCTCTTACCAAACGTGCAGAAATAGAAGCATTGAATATAGCTGACCGGAGCGGTGGTGCGCTTGACCTTGCATGGATGGCAGAAGGTGGCAAACTGACAGCCAAGATGGAGGTTTTCGAGCGGAACATCAACCGGATATTACAGGCAGGCGGTACTGCCAACGAGCAAAGCCATTGGAAAGAGCACTACAACATGTACCAATGTGCAATCAAGGCGACACAGGAAGCCTACATGCCGAATGCACAGCGGAAAAAGGAATATTTGCGCATCTATGCGGATGTGGCAAAGAAAAACGAAGACCTCATACACTACATCGTCAGGTTATCCAATGCCGAAAAGACATCCGAACTGCTGAACGCCACGTATGAGCGTCCCGACAGTAAGACGCATATCATCCGTTTGGCAATGAACCGATGGAGGGAAGCCGGCTGGAAAACGGCAGGTGCGAATGAATAGACTATAAACGAAACAACATATATCCGACTATGGCAGACAATATCCTTTCCGATTTCGGAATCAACATTCTGGAAGAAGAGATTGACGACGTGATATTCCAGACGAACGAGTTCCTTTGTGATGCGACATTCACAGGTACACAAGGACCTTTCTGGTGGATCCTGCAGATGTGTATGGCATTGGCAGCTCTCTTCTCACTCATCGTGGCGGCTAACATGGCCTACAAGATGATGGTGAAGCACGAACCGCTTGACGTGATGAAACTGTTCAAGCCGCTTGTCATATCCCTGATTATGACATGGTGGTACCCACCTGCAGATACAGGTATGAACAACAGCGGCAACAGCTGGTGCGTACTGGACTTCCTTTCCTATATCCCCAACGCCATCGGCTCCTATACGCATGACCTCTATCAGGCGGAAGCGACGCAGATTGGTGACAAGTTCCAGGAAGTGCAGGAACTTATCTATGTACGTGACACCCTATATACAAGCCTTCAGGCAAAGGCGGATGTGGCACATTCGGGTACGAGTGACCCCAATCTGATTGAGTCCACCATGGAACAGACGGGAGTAGATGAGGTGACACAGATGGAAACGGATGCTTCAAGACTTTGGTTCACCTCCCTTGTCAGCGGTGTCACTGTCTGTATTGACAAGATTGTCATGGTGATTGCACTCATTGTATTCCGCATAGGCTGGTGGGCAACCATCTACTGCCAGCAGATACTCTTGGGTATGCTGACCATTTTCGGGCCGATACAATGGGCATTCTCCCTGCTTCCGAAATGGGAAGGTGCATGGGCAAAGTGGATGATACGCTATCTGACCGTCCATTTTTATGGAGCGATGCTGTACTTCGTCGGTTTCTATGTCCTCCTGCTCTTCGATATCGTATTATGCATACAGGTGGAGAATCTGACTGCCATCACGCAAAGCGAAACGACCATGGCGGCATATCTTCAGAACTCATTCTTTTCTGCTGGTTATCTGATGGCGGCAAGCATTGTGGCTCTCAAATGCCTGAACCTTGTACCTGACTTGGCGGCATGGATGATTCCTGAGGGTGACACGGCTTTCTCTACCCGTAATTTCGGTGAGGGTGTGGCACAGCAAGCCAAGGCATCCACTACGGGAGCCATTTCAAGCATGATGAGATAGACAATAATATATAGGTAATAAGAACAGTAAATTATGGTAATCAAGAATCTTGAAAACAAAATCAAGCTGGTAACAATCATCTGCAGCTGCTTCCTGGTCGGCTGCATCCTTATCAGCATCTCCAGCATCTGGACGGCACGGGGCATGGTGTCGGATGCACAACAGAAGGTGTATGTACTGGACGGGAACGTACCCATACTGGTACAGCGTACCACCATGGAAGAGACCTTGGATGTGGAAGCAAAGAGCCATATCGAAATGTTCCACCATTTCTTCTTCACGCTTGCTCCTGATGACAAGTACATCAAATATACGATGGAGAAAGCCATGTATCTGGTGGACGAGACGGGATTGGCACAGTACAATACCTTGAAGGAAAAAGGCTTCTATTCCAACATCATGGGTACAAGTGCGGTCTTCTCCATCTTCTGCGACAGCATCAACTTCAATGAGGAAAAGATGGAGTTCACCTACTATGGCCGTCAGCGTATCGAGAGACGCACAAGCATCCTGACACGTGAACTGGTGACAGGCGGAAAACTCAAGCGTGTACCGAGGACGGAGAACAATCCCCATGGACTCCTAATCGTGAACTGGAGAACATTGCTCAACAAGGATATAGAGCAGAAGACAAAATCCACCTACTAATCTTCGACGCTATGGGATGGAAAAAACTCATTTTCGGCGAAAAGATGCCGGACAAGGATGATCCGAAGTACAGGAAACAGTATGAGAAGGAAGTGGATGCAGGCAGAAGGACGGCAAGACTGTTGGGTATTGACAAGGCGGCAGCCTCTGTACAGCGGTTCGCCATCAGGTTTCCGAGGTTCTTCCTGGTATTGGTGTTCGGTGTCGTTATTTTCTGTCTGGGGTATAACATTTACCGTATAGCAACGGTAGCCAATATGCCCATAGAAAGGATTAACGCAACAGAGAGACAGGAAGGGCTGCTGAAGAAACGGCATGTGGAAAGAATGGATACGATAACAGTGAAACATATTAATTCCGATAATGATGATAACAGACAAGATTAACTTCAGACAGCCGAAGTACATGCTTCCGCTGATAATCTATTTACCGCTGTTGGGTGCAGGATACTTCATCTTCGACCTGTTCGACACGGAACTGGCAGAGGTTCCCACCCAAATGCAGACGACCGAGTACCTGAATCCCGAACTGCCCGAAGCCCAAATCAAGAATGACGGCATCGGAGGAAGGTATGAGAGTATGGTAAAATCCTACGGACGGATCCAGGATTACAGTGCGGTAGAAAATATTGAACGTGATGACAACAATGAGAACAAGGAAAACTACGACTCCAAGTATTCCGAAGATGACCTTGCCCTGCTCGATGCAGAAGCGGCCCAAAGGACGGAAGAGCTGGAAAGGCTACGTGAGATGCAGGAACGCCTGCGCCAAAGTGCGGAAAAGGGCGAAAGTATGAAAGACTCTGCCATGGTTACTCCATTGACGGAGGAAGAACGGATAGCATTAGGCAAGGCACGGGAAAAGGAAGCCCTTGCTGCACTTGACAAGGCTCTGGCCGAAGCCCGTCTGCAAGGCAGGAAAGGGCTGGAGAATGTCAATGTGTCAGCCAAAGACCTTGCCCTGAAGGATTCGGCGACAACAGGTTCCGTCATCAAGGGGAAAGTGGAAATCAATGAAAGGAGTGTCACTTCGTTGGATGAGAACGATGAATCACAGACTGTAACCAAGATGAAACGGCCGTCATCATCCTACTTCAACACTTTGGCGGAGAATGAACCTGAACCGAGGCTGATAAAGGCAATCATTGACGAGGACATCAAGGCGGTGGACGGTTCGAGGGTCAGGCTGCGTCTGCTAGACGATGTGGAAATCAATGACATCGTAGTACCGCAAGGAGCATATCTGTATGCCACTATGAGCGGTTTCGGAAGCCAACGTGTCAAGGGAAGCATCAAGAGCGTCCTTGTCGGGGACGAATTGGTAAAGGTGAATCTCTCCTTGTATGACACGGACGGTCTGGAAGGATTGTATGTACCATGCAGCCAGTTCCGTGAAACAACTAAGGATGTAGCCAGCGGTGCGATGAGCGGTAGCGTGAACATGAACACGGGAACCGGAGGCAACAGCTTTACCCAATGGGGAATGCAGGCCATACAGAATGCTTACCAGAAAACGAGTAATGCCCTTTCAAAGGCTGTCAGAAAGAACCGGGTGAAACTCAAATACGGTACTTTCGTCTATCTGGTCAACGGCAGGGAAAAGAAAGACAAATAAAATGACTCAATAATTGGAAGATTATGAACGTAACAAAGAAAATCTGCACCCTTCTTATAGGAGTGCTTACCGTCTGTGGTGCCAATGCACAGACAACGTATGAGGAAATGGAACTGCTTACAGTCAATGAGCAGGTCACAACTGTCATCACGGCAACCGAACCAATCCGCTTCGTGGATATATCAACGGACAAGGTAGCGGGTGACCAACCCATCAGCAATACCATCCGACTGAAACCGAAGGAAGCCGGACATGCGGACGGTGATGTGCTTGCCATCGTGACCATTGTAACGGAACGGTACCGTGTACAATATGCGCTGATATATACGACACGGCTTCAGGAAGCGGTCACTGACAAGGAGGTGCAAATGGAAGAGCAACAGCCGTTCCATAATCCTGCCGTCAGCCTTTCAACGGAAGACATGTACCGTTTCGCCCGTCAGATATGGACGTCTCCGGCTCGTTACAGGGACGTAAGCAACCGCAAGCATCGGATGATCATGCGGTTGAACAACATCTATGCAGTGGGTGAATATTTCTTCATAGACTTTTCTGTGGAGAACCGCACGGATATCCGTTTCGACATCGACGAGATACGTGTCAAGCTGGCAGATAAGAAGGTGTCAAAAGCGACCAACTCACAGATTATCGAACTGAAGCCGGAAATGATGCTGGAGAAAACCAAGTCATTCCTGCATGGCTACCGCAATGTGATGGTGGTTCGGAAGATGACCTTCCCTAATGACAAGGTGCTGACTATCGAGATGAGTGAGAAACAGATATCAGGAAGAACCATCAGCGTGAACATCGACTACGAGGATGTGCTGAATGCGGACAGTTTTAACCGTTCATTGCTGACGGAAGATTAAGTGTAACTCAAAATAACGGTTTATGAGAAAGACAATATTATTGCTGGCCATTATCGTCTCATCTGTCCTTTCCGTAAAGGCACAGGACAATACGGGAAGAGTACAGTTGGGTGTCGGGCTGTTGTATGAAAAGGGAATGGACCTTACTTTGGCTTACGAACATGAGACACGTTACCACAATGCATGGGAGTATTTCGGGAATGTCTATCTGAAATGGGATGAATGCGCTTCATGCGGTCATATCTGTCCTGAATCTTTTTGGAACAACTATAACACATGGGGATTGGGTGTCGCCTACAAGCCGTGTGTCATACGGGGAAGAAACAGCCATGGGAATTTCCGCATCGGTGGTTCGCTCGGTTCTGATCGGCATCATGTTTTGGGCGGAATCCATGTTGGCTATGAACAGAACTATTCCCTGCGTGGCGGATGGAAACTGTTCTGGCAGGTCAAGAGTGATTTGATGATAGAAGGTAAAGACCTCTTCCGTACAGGTGTGGTCATTGGAATCAAACTACCTACAAGATAAGAAGCATATGAAGAATAATGTCAAAAGAATAATGTATGGATGTCTTATGGCTGTTGTGACCATATTTACATCATGTGATGAACACCGTGATTTCCTTGATACGGGAATGAAAGTCGGGCATATCCTTTGCACGGACGGTAATGTGATGAGTTTCCAACAATATGAAGTCTCAGACAAGGAAGCAATTGCGGTAGTATTCCATACCAATACTGATACGGAGAATGAAGGTGAAGGATATGCCGTCTATCTGCATGACCTCTATCCGGAAATGTTTGCTGACAGTATAGGTGTAGCACAGAAGACTTCGGCAGATCTGACCGCATTCGACGGAAATGTGAATACATTCAACATGTTCAGTACAAGCGGAATGGGTTCACCCTTGGCAAAGAGTGTCTTTGACTTGTGGCGGTACGGACAGAGTGCCTATATCCCTTCGGTGGCACAGATGCGTCTGCTTCATGCCTGCAAGCAGTATGTGAATCCCGTAATCAAGAAGTGTGGCGGTGAGCCGTTGCCTGATGAAGCCGGTGAATGCTGGTATTGGACTTCTACGGAAGTGGAGGGTCAGGAAACGGCGAAAGCCTGGCTCTATTCCATGGGAAGCGGTTCGTTGCAGGAGACACCCAAAGACCAGGCACACAAGTCACGACCCATCATAACCATCAACAGATAGCAGTAACTTAAAGGATAAGAATCGTGGAAGAAAGTAAGGAACTTCAAGGCGCGTACAAGATATTCAGGGCGGTAATCTATATCTCCCTGCTGATGGAATTTTTTGAATATGCCATTGACCCGGAGATGCTTGACCATTGGAACGGCATCGTCTGTGATTTGCATAACCGTATCAAACGGTGGTTCATCTATCAGGACGGCAATTTGGTGTATAGCAAGATTGCTACGGTCATACTCATCTGCATCACCTGTATCGGAACCCGAAACAAGAAACATCTGGAGTTTGATGCAAGGAAGCAGGTGTTGTACCCGCTTGTCAGCGGTATCGGCTTACTCGTCTTGGCGGTTTGGTTGTTCGGTTATCCGATGGATTTCCGTCTCTATACCTTGCGTCTGAATGTTATCCTTTATATGGTTGCTTCCGTCTTGGGTACGGTTCTTGTACATATTGCATTGGATAACATCTCGAAGTTCTTGAAGGAAGGACTGTTGAAAGACCGTTTCAATTTGGAGAACGAATCGTTTGAGCAATGCCAGACCTTGCAGGAGAACAAGTATTCAGTGAACATCCCGATGCGTTACTATTACAAGGGTAAGTTCCGTAAAGGATGGGTGAACGTGGTGAACCCTTTCCGTGGCACTTGGGTGGTTGGTACTCCCGGTTCAGGTAAGACTTTCTCCATCATTGAGCCTTTCATCCGTCAGCACAGTGCCAAGGGCTTTGCCATGGTGGTATATGACTATAAGTTCCCCACATTGGCAACCAAGCTTTACTACCACTATCTGAAGAACAAGAAGAGCGGTAATCTGCCGAAGGGATGCAAGTTCAATATCATCAACTTTGTGGATGTGGAATACAGCCGACGAGTGAATCCTATTCAGCAGAAGTACATCAACAACTTGGCAGCAGCCAGTGAAACAGCAGAAACCCTCCTTGAATCCTTGCAGAAAGGAAAGAAGGAAGGTGGCGGTGGCAGTGACCAGTTCTTCCAGACATCTGCGGTGAACTTCCTGGCTGCATGTATCTACTTCTTCGTGAACTATGAACGTGAACCGTATGACAAGAACGGCAAGAAACTGATAGCGGAGAAGATTGAAGAACCTTTGACCAAACGGTTGAAACCGTCCGGCAAAGTGTTTGATGAGAATGGAAATGAGGTGGAACCTGCCTATTGGCTGGGCAAATACTCGGACATGCCGCATATTCTTTCGTTCCTTAATGAGAGTTATCAGACTATCTTTGAGGTATTGGAAACAGACAATGAGGTAGCACCTTTGCTTGGCCCGTTCCAGACTGCTTTGAAGAACAAGGCGATGGAGCAGTTGGAAGGTATGATCGGTACATTGCGTGTATATACTTCCCGATTGGCCACCAAAGAATCGTATTGGATATTCCACAAGGATGGAGATGATTTTGACTTGAAAGTGTCAGACCCGAAGAGTCCGTCCTATCTGTTGATTGCCAATGACCCTGAGATGGAGAGCATCATTGGTGCATTGAATGCGCTTATTCTGAACCGACTTGTTACCCGTGTGAACACAGGACAAGGAAAGAACATACCGGTAAGTATCATTGTCGATGAGTTGCCGACACTCTATTTCCATAAGATTGACCGCTTGATTGGTACAGCTCGAAGCAACAAAGTAAGTGTGGCACTCGGTTTTCAGGAACTACCTCAGTTGGAAGCGGACTATGGAAAAGTGGGGATGCAGAAGATTATCACTACAGTTGGCAATGTGGTGTCCGGCTCTGCAAGAAGCAAGGAAACCTTGGAATGGCTATCTAATGACATTTTCGGCAAGGTGGTACAGCTGAAGAAGGGTGTGACTATTGACCGTGACAAGACATCCATCAATCTAAACGAGAACATGGACAATCTTGTTCCGGCGAGCAAAATCTCAGATATGCCGACTGGTTGGGTATGTGGTCAGGTGGCACGTGATTTTGTGAAAACCAAAGTAGGTATGCGTGACCAAATGAATATACAGGAATCAGAAGAGTTCAAGACCTCCAAATTCTACTGCAAGACCGACTTTGACATGAAGGAGATAAAGAAAGAAGAAGCGGAGTATGTACCGCTTCCCAAGTTCTATACGTTCAAATCACGTGATGCGAGAGAACGTATTCTGTATGCCAATTTCTTGCAAGTGAATAAGGATGTAAAAGAGATGATCGATGAAATATTTGCTAAGAAAAGAGCTAAATAGCTTCTTTAACTTACTTTATAAAGCTATATACTAATCAAAAAATATATGGCATCATTAAAAATTAAATTTCGCCCTTCTACCTTAGAAGGTAAAGAGGGGATATTGTATTATCAGATAATACATCAAAGGGTTATTCGTCAAGTTACAACTAACTTCAAATTGTTCATTGATGAATGGAATTCAAAGTCCGAAGATATTCAAGTTGATTATTTGAATATTAATCGGAAAGATTATTTAGATTCGATTCAATATAAAATCCTAAATGATAAGCGACGTTTTGAAACAATTGTTCAAAGATTGGCGATTCAAAATGGAATCTTTTCAGTAGATGATATAGTAGAACGTTTCCGTAACCAATCTGTAAACTCTTCACTATTTATCTTTATGGAAAACCTAATAGCCTTATATAAAAAACATGGGCAACATAGAACAAGTGAAACTTATCTAAGTACCCTAAATAGTATAAAACGATTCAGGAACGGAAAAGACATTGAACTTATTGATATAGATAACGAACTAATTATTTCTTATGAACATTATCTAAAAACTGAGGGCGTTCAACATAATACCATTTCGTTCTATATGCATCGTTTGCGTGCTGTTTACAATAAAGCGGTTGACCAAGAATTAATAGAACAGAAATACCCTTTTAAACAAATTAAAATAGGAATAGAAAAAACTATTAAGCGTGCAATTCCAATCAAATATATAAAAAGATTGAAGGCTTTAGAATTGAAGGAATTTTCATCTAAAGACCTTGCACGTGACATCTTTTTATTTAGTTTCTACACTCGGGGTATGTCATTCATTGATATTGCATATTTACAAAAAAGCGACTTAAAAAATGGAACATTATCATATAGACGGAAAAAGACCGGCCAAAAACTGTATATAAAATGGGAATCGTGTATGGAACTGATAGCAAACAAATATAGTTCTAAAGATTCATCACCTTTTATATTTTCTATTTTAGATAATACTAAAGGAGATGTCAGAAAACAATGTCATAACACATTAACTCTTATAAATCGTAATCTAAAAATCATAGGTAAAGAAATCGGATTGGAGATACCCTTGACAATGTATGTCGCAAGACATTCCTGGGCAACCACGGCACGTAGTGAAGGAGTTCCTATATCTATTATCAGTGAAGGGATGGGACATGCTAATGAAAAGACCACTCAAATATATCTGGCTTCATTAGAAAATAAAGTTATTGATGATGCAAACAAGAAAATACTAAAACTTTTATAATTGTAATTATGGAGTCGGCTGACTCCATTTTTTGTTTTAGACTTTTGTGTATCTTCTAATAGAAGATAGTATTCGCTCTGCAAAAATAGTGCTTTTAAAGGAAATAAACGAAGAAAATCTAAAAAAAAGCAAATTTTAGGGTAAAATACATTTGTAGAAGAACAATTCATTCACCCGTTTGTTTAGGAATATTTTTCTCGTATAAAATTTAAGGTCTGAAAATTATTATGTTACGTGACATATGCTTCTTCTATTAGAAGATGCATAAATATGGCCATGACAGTTTTGGATGATAAAACTATGGATTGTGATTCGGTTGCCAATGGGACAACCGACCGCGAAGCGTACCCAAAACGATGGATTGCTGTACTTGTACAAATGTGTACAGAGAAAAAGGTTGGGGAAAAATTAAATAAGATGAAAATAGAGAATTATGTTCCTACCCAACAAGAAATTCATCTATGGAGTGACAGAAAGAAAAAAATTGATCGTGTTGTTATTCCAATGGTTGTTTTTATCAGAACAGATATAAATACCGAAAAGCAAATCAGAAATTTCTCATTTATCTATAAAATACTCTCTTATCCAGGACATAAAGAAACTGCAGTCATTCCTGATACACAAATTGATTCCTTAAAGTTTATGCTTAAACATGCAGAATCTGAAGTTTTAATGAGTGAAAAAATATTTTCAATTGGAGAAAGTGTAAGAATTGCAAGAGGTCCATTAAAAGGATTTGAGGGAGAATTATGTTATGTAACAGATAATAAACCTATGGTTGCCATAAGGATAGAATGCTTAGGATATGCATGTGTAAATGTGTCTAAAGCAGATATAGAAAGCGTGAATAATAAAAACTTCCATAATTAATTAAGTATTCAGAAACAGTCTTGTTATGGACAAATATGTAGAACAATTAAGCAGTTTGCATTTTGATTTGCTTCATATAGCACAATCATATGCTAATGATAATAATAGTCCACTCATCGAACCAGCCCATATACTAAGGGCTTTACTTCACAAAAGTGCCGGATTAATAAATTTTATAGAGGATACCCTAGATTCAGATTATTATTACCTTGTTGATTGGGCAGACATGCGTATTCAGCAATGTGACAAGTCGCCCTATAAAATGAAAGGGTTCGATTTTTCTCACGAAACCAAGTCGGTCATAAAAGAAGCCGTAAATATATCAGAAAAGGCCGGTTTGTCACAAATCGATGCAACTTGCATTTTAGCTGCCTTAATCACTCCTGGCATAGCATTTTCATTTGAACAATTGAAAACTATGCCGTTAAAATCAGAAAAGGTATTAAATACTATTAAAAGTTCACTTTCAACAAATACCAACACCTCAGATACTATTGGACACTCAAAGGTGGAGACAGAAGAAAGCGAATATTATATTTCCTTATTGAATGACTGTAAAGAAACAAATATTATAGGCTTTGATAATGAAAAGCGTTCACTGATTGAAGTTTTAGCACGTAAAGACAGAGCTAATATCCTGATTGTTGGCGAAACTGGCGTTGGCAAAACCAGTCTTATTGAATGTTTGGTTCAACTGATAAAGAAAAATCAAATACCAGCATCATTGTCTGGTTTGAATCCTTATGAACTAGATGTAATATCATTAAGTCAGGGAGTCAGTTATAAAGGTGAAATAGAAGACAGATTTAAAGATGTTATAAAAAACATATTAAATACTCCTCAACCAGTTCTTGTGATTGAAAATTTCCACAGAATTGAAGATAAACAATCTGTTCTTAATGGATTATTACCTATATTAAAGAAATTATTATCAAAAAATCAGATTCAGTTGATATGTACAACTACGATTGACGGTTTTACAAAAGATATTGAGAACGATAAGGAGTTAGTATCATATTTCGAAAAAATTACTATTGACGAACCGACAGAAGAACTTGCCATAGAAATTTTAAAGAGCAAGTGCTGTGAATATGAAGAATTCCATAATATTCCAATGGAAGGTGATGTCCCATCAGAAATTGTTCGCTTGGCAAAAAGATATATGCCAGATAAGAATCTTCCATCATCAGCCCTGGACTTGCTTGACCGTTCTATGGCATCTGTAAAAATAGAAAATGAACTTGCAGATATAGCTGGCGGTGATGCTTTAAACAAGAAAATTGAACAATTAGAAAAAAATACTATCAGAGATGTCGTTTCAAAAATGACTGGTATTCCGATGGGAAATATTCAATCAGAAGAACGGGAGAAATTATCCAATGCCGAAGTGATACTACATAAAAGAGTCGTTGGACAGAACCATGCTATAAAAAGTATATTGGATGCAATATATGAATCTCGTTCTGGCCTAAACAAGAAAGGTCAGCCGATAGGTTCGTTTTTCTTCCTCGGGCCTACAGGTACAGGTAAAACAGAATTGGCAAAATCACTTGCAGAGTTCTTATTTAATGATGAAACAAGTATTTTGCGTTTTGATATGTCCGAATACAAAGAAGAGCATTCTGTAGCATTGCTATATGGAGCCCCTCCGGGATATGTTGGATATGAAGAAGGTGGTCTCTTGGTTAATCAAATTAGACAGAAACCATATTCTGTGGTATTGTTTGATGAAATTGAAAAAGCACATAAATCTGTATTTGATTTATTCCTTCAAATCTTGGATGAAGGCAAATTACACGATCGTCTTGGAAGAGTCGGTGATTTTTCTAACTCGCTTATAATCTTTACTTCTAACATTGGAAGTGATTATATATTCAAATCATTTGCAGAAAACAAAGTTCCAACTCACGACCAAATGCTGGAAGTTATGCAAGGACAATTCCGTCCAGAATTTTTAGCCCGTTTGACCGAAATTGTTCCATTCTCACCAATTACGGAAGAAATGATTGATAAGATTTTTGATATTCACATTAAAAATCTTTTAAAGACTCTTCGAGAACAAAATATTGATTTTGAGATTCATGAATCTGCACGTAAATATGTAACCAAAGTAGGATTTAATGCGCATTATGGTGCAAGGCCTATTCTTGGAATCATCAGAAAAGAGATAAGACGTCCATTGTCAAAGCTCATTATTTCTGGAGACATAAAAGCTGGTGATAAAGTAATCATGATGTATGATGAAATCAATAAATCTATAAATTGGGAAATTTCCGACGAAAATTAATTTATGGGGCTAATAGCACATATAAAAAGATTCTTTAGAGGAAACAATATCGATAATAACAATTCATTAATTAATAATAGCAAGATTATGGCAAAAAAGACAGTTATTACTAAAGTCTTGGATGCAAATGCTCAGGATGGTATTATAGAGTTCCCTCAAAATAGAACTCTATATGCAGACCAGTTTACTGATGTTGCGCCCAATACAGACGAAGACCGTGAAGGCTTTAAGGCCAAGAGTATGAAAGAAGTGTTTGAACACTATCAACCCTCAAAAGAAGGAATTGCACTTGAAACAGAAGAAGGTGGTGCAGTTTACGAAAACTTTGAATTTAGACAAATCAAAGATTTTGAAGACGAACAATTGATAGAACAGAGTGAACTTCTTAGCGGTAAGAAAGCAAAGATTGATGCATATAATTCTGTCATTCGTCAATTGGAGAAGAATAAAACTTTGCGCAACACATTAAAAGATGATTCTTCAAAAGAGAATTTAAAGAATGCGTTGAAAGCATTACTCACAGAATTAGAAGATGCTGAGTAATTCTCTATGAACCTTCAAAAAATATAACTATGGCAACAGAAGAACAAAAAATAGTTTCCTCAGAATCATTGGGATTTAAGGAGAGAGAAAAAATAGAAAATCCTGCAGAATTGCTACAAAATAGCATAAATGGTTTGGATAAGTTTGGAGGTTTTCAACTACTTAAAGGACTAATTAAGGGAGTTGAAAATATGGATCCCCGCCGTAAGGCTGTAAAAAACATCTTCTTATCAGACTCTGCCTATTCAGATGCACGTAAGAGATTAACAAATGAACTTTCATTGTGGATTGAAATCTTAGAAAAAGGAGGCGACCCAATGGAAATCATTGAATCTTGTAAAGCAGAATGCGAAAAGGCTGAGGAAAATTTGAAGAACAATCTTTTCAATGTTCATGATGAAATAAAGAATCTAGAAGTAACTTACCGTGCTTTGGATTCTTTCTTTGCTAATGCTGGTCAAGGTAAAATTGATTGTATTACATTGATGAATGTAAATAAAGAAGAACTTGGTGATAATGATTCAGAAGACACCTTGGCTATCCGTGATGAGTTGGAACAATATTATGATCGTTTAAGTCTTAAAAACAACTATAGTATGCTTGTTGTGCCTGGATACTTGGGCGATTCTGATACTGTTAGGATGTGGGCACAAACCGCTTATAGAAACAAAGTCATCATGGTTACAGACTTTAAGGATAGCATGAATTTTGAAATGTTAAAAGATGAATTAGATGATGCTAATCTTCAAGGTCAAGATGCATATCTTGCAAATATCATCATGACATGTAACTATATCTTGGGAAGAAAGAAGTCTGAAATAGCAAATGAAGATGACGATTTGTACATACCAGCTTCTGCTGCATTAGCAGGAAAGATGTCAAATACCGAAGAAATAGTTATCGCTCAAGGTGCTGCTGGCAAGAAGTATGGAACTTTAGGCAATGTTAAGGGTGCAAGAATGGATTTGCGAAAGTCAGAAATTGCATCGCTTATTGACCAGGGGGTTATACCTATGGTAGAAGAAGATGGCCGTACAATGGCATTCTCAAATCGTTCACTTTATAATGGAGCGACATTAGGTTTGCAGGAATATCCAATTGTCCGTGTATTCGATTGGATTGGAAAAGTATTCCAGAATTTCTTTAATGATGAAGCATTCACGAATTGGAATCCTCAAGTTAAAAGTGAGCTTCAACAGGCAGTACATGATTTCCTCAGTGACTATAAGGGACCTGGTAAATTAATTGAGAACTATAGTTTAAAAGGTATCAATCAAGATCCAAAGACAAAAGATATCAATATCCAAGTGGAATTAAAGCCTTTCTTTGCAGCAAAGAATTTCTTAATTGAGTTAACAGGTCATAATGGTACAGCTGGTGTAGATTGGGATCAAAATATTCAATAAGAGTAAAACTCACATTTTTTCTAATTTTTAATTAAACAAATTTATGGCAACAAGAACCGTTACGCTTAACGCAGATGGTATTGCGGAGCGCGAAGTAATGTATGTACGTTACGAACTGAATCAGCAGACCGATGTTGAAGGTCAGCCTACAGGAACTACACGTGGTGGTAAGATTTACTTCAAGGTAAAATCTAACGACGATGGTAATTCTGATCTTCTTGAATGGATGTGCGACACTTACATGAGTAAGAGTGGTACAGTATCTTATCCTAACCGTCAAGGTGGTGAAATGAAGCATCTTTCATTCAAGGAAGGTTATATGGTAGAATATGCTGAAACATATGACAACAAGGATGAAATGCAGCAGTATGAAGAGTTTACTATTACTTGCAAAGAAATTCAGGTAGGTAATGCTCGTCATAACAACCGTTGGACTATTGACAATTAATTGACACAATTATCGCTTGGTAGTTATCAGCAGATAGCTACCAAGTTTTGAAATTAATACATATGGCACTTCAAGGAAGTTTAAAGATTGGCGGAAGAACTTACGGTGTTGTTGAGTGTGAATATGAATTTACCCAAGCAGTTGATGATACCGGTAAACCAACATCACGTCCAATGGGAGGACAAATAACTTTCGTTATGCCTTCAACAAGTGACGATGATGTATTCTTCTACAAATGGATGGTACATAAAACAGAAGTAAAGTCCGGTGTTTTTCGCTTTTGTGTATATACTAACAAGAACAAGAGAAGTTACAAAAGCGTAGAATTTATGAATGCTTACTGCATAAGGTTAAAAGATTATTTTAATGACCATGATAGTAAGCTGATGTACACTACAGTAACTATTAGCGCAGAAGCCATAAGAGTAGGAAGTCTAGATAGTGCATTGATTGTAAATGAATGGGGCGGCGTTCTTGGTGATATAAGAAATGCTTTTGAACAGAAAATGGAAGATTTCGGACTTAAAGACAAGTTTTAATAAATGTTATCCTAAATAAATTCAAATGTCTATTTCAGTTAAAAACATATCGGTTTCTATTGATGGCATAAAATCTAATGAATTTGATATAGAATTAGAAGGTATAACATGGCATCTTGATAATTTTTCTCTACTTCAAAGTCTTCTATCTCCGAATTCTTTGTCTTTCACAATGCATAAAGGGCCAGAAGAAGACATTAATGAAGCATTGTTTGCCGTTTGTGGTCAGATAATAGGCAAGGAAATAACTTTATCACTTCAAACTGAAATCATAACACCCAATGAAGCTGGTGATAAAACGGACGAAATCTGTTATAAAGGTGTCATTTTATCTGCATCAGGAAGTAGAAGTAGAAGTGAATACTATATAAATGTTATTTCAGGCACATGGGAATCATTACTAAATGACAATCCAAGTTGTAAATCATTTGAAAACATGACTCTCAACGACATTGTTAATGATGTCATTGATGATTATACAAATCATCTTGATTCAGAAATTGATTCAAGGTACACTGAAACAATCCCCTATTGCGTGCAATATAATGAAACGAATTATCAATTCCTACTTCGTTTAGCCCGCAGATATGGAGAATGGATTTTTAATACAGGCGAGAAACTTGTATTTGGGAATCTTCCGCAAGGAGATTCCGTAAAATTGGCCTATCCAAGTCAGGATATTCCAAGTTATAACGTAGAATTAAAAATGCAGCATGTAGCATTTAACCATGTTGCTTCATCATATAACTCTTACGATGCCAATCAGAAAGAAGGTATTGAAGAGATGCAAAGAGAATATAACAGTCTAAGTGAAAAGGTATTTCAGGCATCACAAGAGAACTTTACCAAACCAACACTGCTAAACCTTCATTCCGGTGGTTATGCAGATAACGATGGTAGAGAAACAATCCTAAACATATCAACAAAGACACAAGCTCGTGGTCAGAAAGCCACCATGCTTACTTATTCCGGTAACACCTATTGTTCAAAGCTTAAAATAGGTGGTACATTAGTTATTGAAGATAACTATATAACAAATGGTATAACCAATGAAAAGAGTCCGGTAGATCAAGATGAAATACTTATCACAAGTATTTCACATTATTTTTCTAAGGACAAAATATATAGCAATCATTTCACAGGAATACCGGCTGCATGCGATTATCCCCCTTATGCAGATAGTGATGTTTTTCCTATTGCCACATCATGTCGAGCTAAGGTGACTGATAATGAGGATCCAAACAATTTAGGACGTATTCGAGTACAATTTGATTGGCAGTCACAGTTAGATGACAAGATGATGACTCCCTGGTTACGCATGGCGCAACCTTACGCTGGCGGAGGAAAAGGATTCAGTTTCATACCTGAAATAGGTGAAGAAGTGATGATTGATTTTGAAGGAGGTAATGCCGAACGACCATATGTAAAAGGTACTTTATACAACGGTGTTGGAGACCCAGATTCTAAATGGTTGCCAAACAATAACAACAGCAATCAAATCAAAGCTATCAGAACACGTAATGGTCATACTATTGAAATACACGATGAAGGTAATGATGGTTATATCCGCATCTACGATAACGAGAAAGAAAACTATATATTAACTTTCTCCACGGATGAAAAGCTCATCAAGCTTGAATCGACGGGAAATATCGAATTGTATGCAAAAAATGATATTATTATGCACGCAGGACATGATATAAATGCAAGTGCAGATAATGATGTGTTTATTGCAGCAAGTAATGATATGCAACGAACAGCAGATAATGACATTCGTGAACATGCCGGTAATGACCGTTCAACATCTATTGATAGAAATGATTCTTTAACGGTTGAAGCGAACCAATTTATCCGCATCAATGACAATAAGGATGAACAAATAGCTCATAAACTCCAGATTACAGCAGAAAATATCAGAGAGGAAGCGCAAGATAAATTCCTTCAATATTCCACTACTCATCAGCAAAAGGCTTCTGACGACATGGCAATGAATGCCGGAAATAGAATTGACATTAAGGCTAGTAAAGTGAAAGTTAATTAGTATGATATACAATATAGATTTACTACTTAAGGAGATTGATAAATTAAACAATCCGAATAGTTTTAATATAGAAGAAACGTTATCTTCAATATCTAATTTATTATCAGTTATTAACAGAAGTCTTCAATGGAGAAACGAACCTTCAACTTTCAGTAGAAGAAAACTTGAAGACATAAGTTATAAACTATCATCATGGCTTTTATCTAATATGAATAAGTATAGAGAAGCTTATATAATTAGAGAGAAAGTACATAAGTTGGTAGTATTGTTAGAAGATCCATCAAAATATAATCCTTTCGTTTGGGGTAATATTTAATATTTTAGATGTCTGACTCATACGTAACATCAAAGGCAACATTGAAATGTAGTTTTGGTGATAAAACATCAAAACTGACTGTGTATCCTGATAGAACTGTCGAATTAACAACAAAACCGACCGCAAATATTAGTGACCACATTTCAATGTATAATATAGCACCTTTTGGTAAATGTCATACGACATGTTATCCTCCAACAGGATCTGCTACAGCCGCTAATCACGGTCACTTAACGCCTATGCCTTGTGTTCCTGGTACTGATACTGATTGGATTAATGGAAAAGATGATTATATCATAAAAGGTAATCCGGCATTACTTAAATCCTCATATTGCAGATGTAAATGGGGCGGTGTAATTACCATAACAGATGACGGACAAATTGACACAGGTTCAGCAGATTTAAGCAGGGAAAATGCCAAGTCTGAAGAAGAAATGAAAGCAGAGACGGAAGAGAAACAAAAGATAGAACCTGAATCCGTTCTTGATGGTATTCAATTAGCATTAGATGCAGCAGGTTTGGCACCAGGTGTTGGAGCTATCCCCGATTTATTAAATGCAAGTATATCTGCGCTTAGAGGAGATTGGGGAGCTGCAGGTCTTTCAGTTCTTGCTGCTGTTCCTGTTATTGGAGATGCAGCAACAGCTGCTAAGTTTGCACAAAAGGGAGTGAAAGCTGCTAAAGCTACGAAAAAAACTGAAATGGCTACTAAAACAACTAATATTGGTCAGCCATTTGGAACCTTAACAGCAAGACCAGCTACTACAGGCGTTAATAATAGTGTTGGTCAACCATTTCTTTCTGTAACGGCAAAGAAAGGAACACCAGAGGCACCAACAATGCCAAATACTCCTAAATTTGGGTCATTGACAATGGATGGAAGAAAACCAGTTTCAGCACAATCTCCTGTAGTTAAAGAAACTGTAGCAGAGAATGTCGTAGAAAAAACATCAGATAATTATCCTGATGATAGTCTCAAAGAAATCTTTAAGTATAAAGGTAATCAGCCAAAGTCCAAAGACTCTGGTAATAAACTTGATATAGACTCCTGAAATAAGCTTTATGAACGAAGTCGGTGCAAAAGAAAAAGTTGAATCTCAATACAACGAGACATCTGTTGTAAAAATAGATATTCATGTTGGAGTGTTTTTTGATGGAACCAATAATAATGCCAATACAAATAATTGGTTGGATTGGTTAAAATTCTCTAGTATAGTTGAGAAAAATCATGCCTATAATAATACTATAAAATTTTCAGAAGCACAAAAAGAAGGTAAGGAAGACAAAGACGAAAGAAGTATTAAGTATAGAAAGAATTCTAATCCTGCAATTTTATCTAAGTTATTTTATACAAAATCAATTAATCATGCTTCCAATGATAATTCTAAATTTTTACATGTATATATTGAGGGAGCTGGTGCTAATGGGTTTCAAGCTGAAAGTAAAATTGTGGACTTTATGATCAATGGTAAAGCAATAAAAGGATTAGGATTTGGAGTTGGTTCTACTGGTGTTGTTGCAAAAGTAAGTAAGGCTGTAAAATATGTTGCAGATAGAATTAAATCAGAAGAAAAAAACAATTTTACAGAAATTAGTTATATCCATTTTTACATTTTTGGCTTCAGTAGAGGAAGTGCTTGTGCTAGACTTTTTTCTTATTTAGTTGCAAGAAGTGCTGGTGATAATGTTGGTACTTTAAAGAAAAATGATGATGGTTTAATAAAAAAGAATGCAGAAGAAGAATTTGATAATTATCTGTCTTGGAAATATTTCAAAAATAAGAAAGTCTCATTCCTTGAAAATTATAAAGGAAAAATGTCTGTTGATTTTTTAGGCATTTACGACACTGTAGCAGCAATTGGTTTTCTAAAAGAGGAAAATGGTGATGTTAATGGACTTAGGACATTATTTATGTCAGATTCCGAATTTTGGGATAATTTCCATAAAGAAAATGTTGAATGTTACGGTCTATATTCACCAAACCTTAGTAATGTAAAGAGTACATGTCACATTTGTGCATTAGATGAGTTTCGTGCTAATTTTGCATTAACGGATATTGGCAAAGCAGTTAATCGTGACAGTAATATAGAATTGCTTTTGCCGGGCTGTCATTCAGATATAGGTGGGGGATATATTGACACAGATAAGACAGAAAAGAAAACTTTGAAGGCAATTGATTCTGGGAAAATTACACGTATGTGCGTTAATTGTCCAACAAATTCTGCAATTGATGAAAAATCTAAAGATTCTAAATATTGGAAAGAATTATCTGCTGAAACTTTAAACGAATTAGGATGGAACGATAATGGATTTACGACAGAAAATGAATCGTTTGAACTTAATCATTATCCTAAACCTAGAAATCCATATAGTAATATCCCTTTAAAATTTATGTATAAGAGAGCCTTGTCAAAAGCTCCATATTTGGAAAACTTATTTGATAAATATCCAGAGTTTTATTATCCAATACCTAAAGACAAAGACAATAAATACTTAGCTGAAATGTGGGAATATTTGGAAAGTAGAATTATAGATAAAAACGGTAGAATTTGTTATTTAATTGGGGATAAATACAATTCAGAAGCATATAGACAAATAAGACAAAAATACTTGCATTTTACATCTACAGATACTCTTCATGGTCCTGGAGATCTCGGAAATCCTCCAGGTCGACGGATTGAAGGTTCATATAGTGATATATGTAGATATATATATCATGGAGATAAAGAAGATAATAAAAATTTTTATTATATGCAGGATTACGCAATAGATGTATGAAGTGTTACGAATACAATGTAGTTGGTTGTGCTTTTGACTATGCACCCGTATTAACAGGTGTGGCAATATTATCTTATTCGGAAAATGAAGCTATTTCAATACCTGAATGTCTCCCTTTTAGAGGACCATGGGGGGAGAACATAACAGTATCTATATATGATAACTCATGTCATCCATTGCCAAGAGGTATTCATATATTTTATTTATCAATTATTGAACGTAAATTTTATAAAATTGATAGATGTCTTCCACAAAATTTAATTTATTCAGAATGGGAAAAAGGAATAATAAATGGAAATGGATCAATATATGAAAAGATAATAGTTGGTATGTCACCTTATGGCGGAACTGCCATTTGGTTGTCAGGTTCTGATAAACAAAAATTACTTCTCTGGTTTCATGGTAGTCAGGTTGATATTACAATGAATCAATTCCTGCCAGAAAATCCCAATATTTCTCTAAATGAGTTATGTGATTTTTACATAAACAATTATGCGCAAGTAAAAAGATATCTTAAATGTAACGGTCTGCCTCCCCAAAAAATCTTTGATAATTATATGCAACAATTCACATACCGTTATCTTCTTTTTTGGGGGAAATGGAATGATGACGAGGAAATTAGATGGCAAAAATACAAAGATGAAGAAATACAACCAGAATTCGACTATATCGAAGAATCTCTTATAGACGGTACCTTTGACAAGCTACATGATAATGGTTTATTGAAATACCATAATGCTGGGAAACCGAAAAAAATAGCCATAAAATGGCATATAAACAAATCTGAATATACAGCATACTTTTGGTTTGATGAAGAAAAGACATGTTTAATATTTGAACGTTTCTATGGCGCTCATCCTGATACAAATACAGACTTTATAATTCGTATCGATGCTGAAAAGAAAAAATATGAATTGGCATTATTCCGTCAGGGACTGAAAGAGCCGCAAATCATACCTGAAGATGCATATCAACTCTTAGTATTCAAGAATAAATTCGAGGACTATCGCTCTGATAATTATAATCAAGAACGTGGCGCTTGGATATGGTGAATAAGAAAATCAATTAGTAATAACATATAAAAATATAAGAATTATGGCAACTGAAGAATTTTACGATGATGAGTTTATCATCAATTTGACTATCGATGGTACTTCTTACGAAGAAGTTGAAGTAAAGGTAACAGACCCTAACAAGACAATCCGTGATCAAATCAGTAGTATTGTATCGGTATTCGAACTTCCAAAGATTGACAATGGTGGAAATCCAATTCAATACTTGCTTGGACAAATCATGGAAGATGGTGGTGAACCTGAAATTCTTGAATTTGAAGATGCTGACGGCCGTGAACAAGCATTGATCGATTACAATGTTCAGCCAGGTGACCACTTGCATCTTATTTCTGTACCTATTGCTGGATAATATAAAATATTAGGTACGTATGAACGAAACAATTAATAACTATAATCAAAAAGACCTTTCCGGACGTGATGCACGTTTGTGGAAAGAGTGGAAGGAACTTGATACACTTTGTGCAAAGCGCAAGGCATCCAGTGCAAATCCTCGCCAACCGTCTTTGTCTTATATCATTCGTAGAAAGAATGTAATGGGATTGCCTACAGAGTATGAAATATGGTATCGTGTAAAGTCCATCGTAGGTGTAAAAGGTAATACCATACCGAGAGAGCCAATATTCGGATATCTTCATAAAATGAGTATTGTTCTCCCTAACAATTATCCTTCAGCTGACGGTAATCCTATTTTCACATTCCGCACAGATATTTGGCATCCAAACATCCGTTATTCAGGTAGTTTTAAAGGACATGTATGCCTTACAATTAAGGAAATGGGCGTTTTGGCTTCATTGAAAGACTTGGTTCTTCGAGTAGAACAATATCTCAAATACCAACTCTATCATGCTCAGAATACTTATCCATATCCAGAAGATCAGAACGTAGCGGAATGGGTACGTGAAGAAGGTGAGCCAAATGGTTGGGTTAGATTCGGTCAGGACAAGCCGGAACCTGTAGCCCCTACTCCACAAAAAAGTGAAGACGTTAAGGAAAATAAACCAGTTATTAAGTCAAGAACAATATGATTAAGAAAATATCTATATTATTTGTCTTATTATTCTCATTGATAACTAGTTCATTTGCTGATGAGCAAAGAAAAGTCAAACTTGATGATGATAAGCATAATAAAGAGACTATAGAGGTTGCTAATTTCAATATCTTTCTTGAACTGATAGAAGTTGAAGAAAATGGCAACGTTAAAGTAAAGGTAGAATTAGAAAATTTGGATGAATCTAAAGGGCTATCATTATTTGAAAGAGCATATGATGAAAAGACTCTGAAGAAGATGCGTCCAAAAATTAAATATGATAAGATTTTTCCTGGTTCAAAAGGGAAAAGATTAATCGATGCCTGTGATAATATCAAAAGTGCCATCCACTTATACCCTTCACAAAAGGAGTTAATCATGACTTTATCTGCAAAGGATGGTGAAATAACTAAAGCAACTTTACCAATATATATTATCGAGTATAAAGACAAAAACTATATTCTTTGGGAAAAGCAAGAATTGATTTTGCTCCAAAAGGAAGTAATAGAACTTGAAATCGAAATAGATTTGAAACCTGGTGAAGCATATGTAAACATAACAAAAGAATGTGATAGCCTACTAAAAGAGTTCGATGAGGTATTGTTTTGTACTCACAAAAGACATAAGCCTTCATTAGAAGAACAAAAAACAGAATTCCAAAGCAAAATAGACTCATTAGTAGAAAAAATTGATGGAATTATTGAATCTAATGGATGGTTTTCAACAGAAAAGAGATATAAACTCTATGACGAACAAAGAGAAAGACTAAAGAATCTCAAATTAGAAGATAAAGAAGGTGATTGCGGTAAGCATGTATATGTCCATAGATGTAAGTATTGCAGTTCTTCACTTCAGCAGATTTCTCATAAATTAGATGATATTTATCAAATGATTTATAGCAGTCAAGACCGTAGCGCAACAAAAGCAACTCAGATTAGAAGTGTAAATGCTATGTATGATTGTGCAAAACGTCGTAGAGACTGGAGAAAAAGCGAATTTAAAGATAAGATTGTCAGACTATACAACGAAATAGGCAATTTCTAAAATGAATAGATTTTGGTTGACATTCCTCTTATTAGGTTGCGTGACAATCTGTAGTTCCAAAGAGTATAAAGATACCCTTTGGACTACTGATAATGACCGTATTATCTTAACATACGATTTGCGATATAATAGTGATGGAGTGGATATTAGATTTCTTGATGTTAAGAAGAAACTTGGTCGGATTAATGCCAAGCGATACAAGAAACTTGAGGATGTAGAAGTGATTTTCTTTGATAGAACGGGCGTATATGAGGATATGACGTTTACCAATATAACACCTGAAGCTTTTATGGTTCCTTCAAATCTAAAGTATTCAAAATCCGATATAGGTTACTTTAGTTTACAAGATCGTCCTTCTTTATCATTTCAGATAAAAGGAAAAGAGAAAGAAACAATATCAATTCCGCTTTATTTGGCATATTATGAAGGTAAAGGGGAAAGAAAGTTATTCAGTGTATGCAAGAAGTTTAATATTACGCTTAAGGGGAATAATTCCTCGAAAGCATCTATGGACAAGAAGGTTATACAAGAATCAATAACTTCTACTATTGAACTTGATGCAGATAATGAATTGTCAACAGATGTATTAGAGCAGATAAAAACTGTATACACTTTATTGGAAGCACAATCCAGACTCCCATTTTCAGAAATGTTGAATTATGAAATCATGCATTTGCGGGATTTGGATAAAAAGGTCAAAGACAGACAACTATCTGTTAAAATCAAAGAGTGTCTAACTTCATGTGAATTAAAGAGGCAAGAACTTGAAGACAGAGCATTAGCTGAAACCAAGAATGCACAGGCTGAAATGGAAAGATTGGCCAAATTAGAACAAGAACGTGAACAAGCCCGTCAAGACTCTATTGCAGTTGCGCAACAAAAACAGGCAGAAGCAGAAAAGAAGCGTAACATATGGATGATTATTGGTGGCGTTATTCTGGCAGCTCTTTGTTTTATTGGGAATCAGGTCTTTCAACATTTTCGTAATATCAGAAATCAAAGAAGTATGATGGAAATGCAACAAGACATTGCAAGACGTGCAGAGAACGAAGCTAAAAGACATGCGCAAAATTTTGCAAGAAGAAAAACCAATGAAGTCGTAAATAGTGCTCGAAGGAGTACACAAGAATTGGTCCGAAATAAAGTTAAGCAATCAGGAGGCAATAAACCAAAAAATATTTCAATTTGATATGGATGTGAGAAATACAATTAAGAGGTGCACATTTAGCATCCTCATGTTGAATATGTCTATTATAATGCTTGCGCAAGCCGTAAGTGACAAAACTATAATAATAGATAAAAATGTAATATCGGAATCAACTATAAGGCTAGAACGTGTTACGAATAAAAGCGGATATGATATAGAGATCATAACAAGAAATGGAGTTGAACAAAGACCATCTGTCAAGATTCGTAAGGGAGAGAGCCAACTATTCAACAACATAGAATGTACAAGAGTTCAAGCTAATCCTATAGGACAAGGTGCTGCCAATGGAGGTGGTGGAACTATATGGAATGAAAAGAAGACTTCTGCAGAATGGGGTAAATTACAAAAAAGCATAGAAACCACAAATTTCAAAAAGATTGAGAAAAACATTGAGAGTGAAACTGAAAAAACTCAAAATGAAAAACAAAACATTTCAAATACTATTACAGCTAAAAGAAAGAAAGTCGTAGATGGTGAGACTGTTGTAGTCTCTTTTATCCAAAAACTAGATAAAGATGCTTATTGGTCAACATCATCTATAGATAAAGATGTTGAAACTATTAATCGTCATATTCTATCTATAAAGAATTGGACTGATAAAGAAGCGTACATTAATAACAACAACCTTATTGATTATATTAAAAGTGAAGGTAGAAAGATTGACGATTTCAAAGAAAAGATTAATGACACTACAGAGGATTTTATTTCATTTTATGACGGATATATAATCGAAAGCGATTTTGACTATAAAGACAGTATCATAAATATTTTAGAGGAAAGGGTTTCACGTCGTGAAATGGCAATTCAAAACTTAAATGAAACTATCGACTCATTAGAGAATGGAAGTGGTTTTGATATTACCAAATTAGACCAGGGAACATTAATCAATGTTGGTGTTATAGGTTTTGTTATCCTCATATTAATTATTTGGTTCAGTATTATGGCCAAAAGAAAAAAGAATAAACGAAAACAAATAAACATACAGCAATCGTCAACTAATGACGCATCTCCAGCTATTGTTGTCAGAAGAAAAACAACTTCTATATTAAAGAAACAGAGTTTGGAAGATGTGATCGACAATAAAGCATATCTTAAAATTGAGTGTGCTGATTTTTGCAATGATTCAGCAGTAAGAAGAATGTATATCAAAAATACATGTATAAAGGATATATATAATATGTATGCTGATGACCTTAGAAATCCAGACAATCCGAAAGAAGACGGATGTATGGTTCTTGGTAGATGGGTACACGATGATCATACAAATGAATATTACGTCTCATTGGAAGAGATTGTTAGACCTGGAGATGACGCAGTATTTCAGGAATATGAATTGAATTTTGGAGGAAAGATTAAATTAAGAGTGGCTGAGAAATTACGCAAATTGCGTAGAGACACTAATCTACAATATGATTTGACATGTTGGGTTCACTCCCATCCAGGATTAGGAGTCTTTTTCTCAAATTCTGACACAAGTGTACAGATGCAGCTTAAGCATCCATCACATCCTAATTTCTTGACCGCCATTGTTGTTGATATCCTTACTCCACAACAAGAATTAGGAATATTCACTTTTAAACATGATTCTTCTATTAATTCACGAAATGATTTAAAGAAAATGTATTCTTTAGAAGAATTGCACAAATGGGCTGTTGAAAGCGATAGAAATACCTATAAGGCAGAAGATTATTATAATGTCTTATCAAAAGCAGAATATGTTAGCGATAATTGTCAAGGTATCCAATTGAATAATGGGGCGATTATTGATATATCTTCCATTACAACAGAAGAAAATACAGGCTTAGTAGGTTGGATTCATGGATATAAGACACATAGTAGAGGAAAGAATGAATATGTAGTCAATACTGTGTCAAATGTTGAGAACAATACAGACAATGATTTATTAGGGTGTTTGATTGTTGGTACTCATTGTAGCATACCTTCAATAAGGAAAGCAATTACAGACTATTCACATAGAATCAAATTTGTTATATTCTACTCTATTAAGGATGAAACAATAACAACGATTCCTATGATAGATACGCAATTGAGCATGGATGAAAAGTATTATTCTGAAGAAAAATTAGAAGATTTAAAGATATGGACAAGACGAAAAAGATGATTTTCCGGGTATTGACGGTAATGGGACTTCTGTTCTCTTCCGGATTACTTAAAGCACAGAATGTTGCAGAAATTCAATTCTGTGATAGGAAATATGAGTATGAAATTGGTAAGGATAGTATTACGCTATTCTTTAATATGCTTGACAAGTATGGAAATCGAGTTCAGGAACTAACTCCAGAACTGCTGGAGAAATACTTGGTGGTTAATGAGGATGGAAAAACTATTCCTCCTGTCCGTTCTGAAATTAAATATGTTAATTCAGGTCAAAGAATTCCTAGTGAATATACTTTTTCAGTCTTGGTTGATTTGAGTATTCCCCAAAGTGGTAAAGAACAAATCTACAACACTGTAGCCAGATTAATAGAAAGTGCACCTGATAGTTGTGTTTATCTCTCATTTTTTGGTGATAATGTTACTTCAAGCAGTGTAATAACAAAATCAAATTATAAATATCAGAAGGAAAAATTCTCAATTCAATCTGAGAATAAATACTTTTATAGCGGTCTATATTCTAAATTATTAGAGTTTTCAGATAATTCAACTGCAAAAGATAGCCTGATAAAAGTTGAAAATGGTTATGTAAAGAATATGAGTATTGCAAACAAAGCTAAATTAAATACTGATAAGAATATTCTATTTGTTTTCACAGAAGGTAGTAAACGTCCATCTGATGAGGACTTGATTTTTAATGACGTAGTTGAATATCAAGGTGCTTTATCACATGTTGTTCCTAAGGTAATAGCGTTGTATTATACTGAAGAAGGTGAAGAACCAAGCATAGAAAACACCTTGAAGGGTATATGTGCACCTAGAAATTTGAATGGCAATTTGATTTCAGAACGTGAAGGAAAATACATGCCATCCAATGATATGGTACAGGTTCTTAAGAACTTCGAAGAAGTAGTTAATGATGCTATGTATGACTTTTCTTTCAAATATAAAGTTGATGAATCACAGAACTATTCAAGAATAGTTAAGTATAGTGGTGAATGGAAAGGTACTGACATCGGTAATGGTGAATTTTCTATTGGAACTGCAGAAAGATCATGGCCTATCAGAGAAGAAAAAGCAAGTGATGTAGCATTAAAGTATTTATATGCTTTGATTATTACTTTTGCTACCATTGCATTTTTCTTCGCAATAGCTAAAATTTTGATTCCATATATTCGTTCAAAGTCTTTTGCTGTAAAATATTATAAAAAGTATGTACCTGAAGCAAATGTTTCAAGACGCATATGTCACTATTGTAAACAAGACATCCAACCAGGACAATTTGTTGTTACAAAATGTAAACACATTATGCATGTTTTTTGTTGGCAGCAAAATGGATATAAATGTGCAGAATATGGTCAGAATTGTAAAACTGGCATCCAAAGCCACATAGAATGGAAAGAGCTATTTACACTCAATTCACTTAAAGATTGTTATCAAACAATATCAGGAATTGTTGCAGGTTTTATCAGTTGGATTCTTTATGAATTGTTTGGAAGAGGTTGCTTTAACGGATTGTCTGAAAGTATCGTAAATTTATTCTATAGTGAGAATACAGAAGCAACCACTCTATATTTAGACTGTGTAAATAAGACATCAGCATTCTTGACTATTGGTTTGTTGCTTGGATTCTTCCTTTCTTTAATCTTTAGATATAATGATGAGTATAAAAAGAAAGACCTGAAAGTTTGGGGCAAAATAGTTGGTTTGTCATTATTAACCGGTGTTATAGGAATGACGGCATTTGCTATAGGTGCAAACCTAATGTGTCTTATGTTAACTGCCCTAGGTACAACATTTATCCCATGGTATTGCTCGCTACCAGCATATTTACTCTTCTCAATTAGTGTTTCGCTTGCATTAACCATTAAATCCACAATTCCAGTTAAAAGTGCTTTGCTTGGAGGTTTGTGTTCAGCTTTGATTGGCTTCATCGTATTATATTGTTCAAGTAGAGCTAATAATACAAGTGGATGGATGAACATGTTGCTTGATTTCATTATATATGGTGGCGGTTTAGGGGCTTCTCTTGTAACTGTAAGAATGTTGGCAGAAAAGTATTTCCTTGTTATACAAAATGGAGTTAGAGCTGGTCAAAGAATTCCTATACATAAATGGATGAATGCTACAGGTGGAGGTAATAAGGTTTCTATTGGTATGACTGGTGAATGTGAAATTCAAATGAACTGGGAAAAGAGCAATAAGGTTGCAAAGGAACATGTCCAATTGTTTATTGATTATGACAAGCAATTGCCTATGTTAAAGCCATTAGCGACAGGAGTCATTTTCAATACACGAGCGGAATTACCGGTTGGAAGACCATCAGTTTTGTCAAATGGTGACAATTTTAAAATTGGTGACACCATATTCCTTTATCAAGAAACAGAATAATAACATATACAAAGCTAAAAAAATGAGAAAATTAATTGTTTTTGCAATCCTATTTGTAACTGTTGTTACTGGATATGCACAGAGTGTTGATAATTTTGTTGTTGGTCCATACGAGGTTGATTATAAAGGAGAAGGAGATTTTAAATTCCGTCTTCGTAAAGGGGTTGACCTTTATGAATATTTTGGTTTGAAGAAGGATACTATAATCCAAAATACTTCGGAAGAATATCAGCCGGTAAAACATGGAATACAAATCAATGCTTTTATGAGTTTACCAAGATTCGCAATGAAAGGTAATTCCAATTCATTTGGGGTAAGCGGTAGTTGGAAACAACAAGTAGGTAAAATTACGTATTTGAATGCAGGTTTGTCATTAGCTTTTAGCTATGGTAAGTATAATTATGATGAAAACTGTAAACCATATTATAGAGAAGACGCCATGATTGAAGTTGGAGTTCCTCTCTCTATTGAATTTACAAGATTAGATAAGAAAAAAGCTTCGGTTTATGCAGGTATAGGAATGGTTCCAACATTTTATAGTACAATTAAAGCTGATGAAACAACAGCGGAAGGCATAGACCAAAAAGGTGAAAAAGATTCTGGATTTCTCATTTCTCCAAGAATTGATTTTGGTGGATATATTCCTTTAAATAATAAAATACTTCGTATTGGCATCTATGGAGAATATAAGATTAACTGTTCTGGAGATATCAACATTTACAAAGAGAGAATAAGTAGAGCATTTGTCGGTGCAAATGTTGGTCTTATTTTTTGATATTTAAAATAGATGCAAAAAAGAGAAACATACGAATGGGGAGATGGAGTGTATACACTCCTCTCCTGGTTCAAAAAAGAAAAAGTAAAGAATGCACGAGTTCTAGTCGCTGGAGCCGGTGCATTAGGTAACGAGGTGGTTAAAAATCTAGCGTTATTTGGTATTGGCCAAATATATGTTGTAGATTTTGATAGAATTGAAATTTCAAACCTTACACGTTCTGTTTTATTTAGAGAGGAAGATGCATACAACCATTCATACAAATCTGAGATAGTTGCAAAACGTGCGATGGAAATAAATCCACAGATTAAGGTAGTTCCTATCGTTGGTAATTTATTCTCTGAAGTTGGTTTTGGTATATATAATTCTGTCGATGTTATAATTGGCTGTCTTGATAGCAGAATTGCCAGATATTTATTAAATAGATTGGCAATGAGAGCTGGTAAAACATGGATAGACGGAAGTATAGAAAATATGACTGGAGTGGTTAGAGTCTATACTCCTGGGATAAGCTGCTATGAATGCGGGCTATCTAGAGAAGAATTCAACAATATTATGCTGAGAACAGGATGTGCAGATGTTGTTAGAATGCAAGGTAATGCTGGACGTGTGGCAACTACTCCAATAAGTGCTTCAATTATAGGTGCTATGCAAGTACAAGAAGCGATGAAGATTATTCATCTGTCAGAAGACGAACCTGTCCCATTTAAGACTCTTCAAGGAAAAATGTTAAGATATGAAGGTTTGACCAATTCGGTGAATACATATAAATATGCATCATGGAAATCCACATGTCCTGCTCACGAAAGATGGGACAATATAATTAAGGTTGACTTACTTTCTGCAGAAAATTCTGTCTGTGAGGTTCTTTCTATCTTAAAAGAAGTTCTTAATGTTAATGCAGTTGAAATTAACATGAGAAACAATAAATTTATTGATAAAATAATATCAGATAAACCTGAGAAAGAATTTCCTGTTCAATTGCCAGAATCAAAACTCGATAATTACATAACCAATAACGAAGAGTTAAGAAAACTTAGTTATAAAACGTTATTTCATAAATGTTTTATTGAAAATATAGACGAATATTTCCCATATCAGGAAATGTCACTTAAAGAAATTGGCATTCCTCTTTTTGATGTCATACAAGTATCTACAGAGAAAGGTCAGTTTTTCGTTGAACTGACAAAAGATGCCTCAATATATAATTTGGTCTAAACTATGATAAAGTTTCTTCCTGATGATATAAATATTGAAGATATATTATCATATCTTCCAAAAGAATCATATAGAGTTTCTGTTAACGGATTGCATAAAAGAAATTCTTATAAGGATATTATCAACTACGAAGAAACTCCTGATGGAAAAACGGAATTTCATGTAGGAAGAAATGGATTGTACAATTCATTGCCCGAATATATGTTTCATCCGATTAATCGATTTGACAATATTCCAGAACGTGAAAGAAAAGAAAGGTTTGCAGAAGAATATGCAAAGCAAGAATTAGAAAAGGAAAATGCTCATAAATTCTTTTCTCCAATAGATGTCTTGTTGTTGGATTTAAAGACAAAGGTTAAAGAAAAGATAAATCAATTGTCATCAGACAATATCTTTATTCAAAATATCATTGGAGATACATTGACAGAAAAAGAAAAATCTAATCGTTTCATACAGCAAACCATCCCTTTTCTTCCCAATTGTAAACGTATTAGAGGGAATAAGACCTTAATTACTTTCATGTTAAGAAAAGTATTGTTCGAAGAAGGTTTGTCCTTAAACAAAGAGAATATTGTAAGTGAAATTCACGATAAAGAACCTCAATACAATAGTAAGATTGAGGATTTTCAACTAAACTCTATGTATCTTGGTAATGAGTTTAGTGAAAATATAATGACATTTACAATTAACTATTGGTCAGATGAGGAATGTTCAGAACATTTTAATCTATTTTTGGAAGAGTTAGAAACATACAGACTATTTATTAAAGACTATTTCTTTTCAATAGAAGACGAGTTGTGTTTTCATATAAACTCAGATTATCCGACTCTTAGATTAGCTGATGACATTATATATAATTATTTGAATTATAATACGAATTTATAGGTTATGACAAAAAGAATATGTTGGAAAAAGGGCATGAGATTGACTGATGAAATTTTAAAGTCATCTGACAAATGCCACTTAGAATCTTTAAATCAAGCCTTTGTATTGGCTTCTAATGGTAGATATGGTTTATTGCCTTCAAACAGAGAATTTGAAATTTCATTAAGCGTAAGCAAGAATATAATTGATGTGGAGGCTCTTAATTGCCTTGCTATAACCAAATCAGGCAATATTATAGATATAAATTACGACACATCATTTACTAATAATTTCGACACAAGATTAACAATTCCATCAAATGATGAAGAAAGTTATATCTTATGTGTAGAAACAAAAGATTCCTGGAAAGAAACATTTAATGGTTATTGTGAACCAGAATATAAATTCTCGCTTATTCTAGAGAATTGTATGTTGAGTGAAGAAATGTTTCCTGTGGCTCGTATTATAAATGAATACGGTTGGAGATTGGATGAGATCAATTTTATTCCACCGTGCTTGTTTATTTCATCGCACCCTGAATACAAGAAACATCTTACTTCTTTTGAGAACATATTAAAAGTATCAAATAGACAACTATTAGATAGTACCAACTCTGACTGTAAAACAGCAATCAGTATATTCTGGCCCATTGTTGAACAACTCAAAATTATTATAGACAAAGATGTTGAATTAATGACACCAATGATGTTGCTTGGTAATATTCAAAAATTCATTAGTGGTTTCCTTTGCGCTTGTACTTTAGATGAGGGCTTGAATTTAATGGAAGCTGATACATATAGAAATTTTGTTGACGCTCAATTCAATTATAAAGAAGTAAATAGTCGTATTAAAGAAGGTTTAAGTTTATGTAATGCAATATGTGAGAAAGTTGGAAAATTTAAGGACTTCACACATGTTGAAGAAAAAATAGAAGCTCCAACTATATCAAATGCCAATTTGTTTAAGAAATGTACAAATAGCAAAGTACGAATACCGGTAGAGAACAATACACCTGGAGCTACAATATTCTATACAATTGATGGCAGTGAACCCACCAGCTCTTCTAACACCGGAAATACGATTGTTTTTGCGAGTGGTTTTGTTGGTGGTCGTGATAAAGAGGAAGATGATAAATATGTAGTTGTTAAAGTTAAGGCCGTATTAAATGGTATAAGCAGTATAACAAATACATATAAGATAAGACTTCAAAAAGACGTAAAACATTGGATTGAAATATAACAATGGCTTTCGTTAATACTCCTATCGAATTCATTAATAACGAATCATCCGTTTTTCTTAATCGAGAAATAGATGATAAGAAATTAATGCTAGATAATTTAGTTGAGTTGATTGTATTCACTCCTAAAGGTAGCTTTTCTGCAGACCCAGATTTTGGTTTTGAATATTGGAACCATGAATATTCTAATATTCATTATAGGGATTTCAATAACAACCATACCGGTATGGGAGGATATGGATTATACAATGATGTAACACGAAAAGAATGTCAGGAAAGTATAAAAAAGAGTTTGGAAACATATGAACCTCAATTAAAACATGTGGATGTGTTTATTGAATTAAATTCTATAGACGAAGGCAAACAACATAAGACAAAAAAAGTATTTTCAAAATATGAAGTTTCTGTAAGAGTTACAGGGGTTCTTGATGATGGTTTAGGAATGGTTAAAAAATATGAGAAAAGAGTCATGTTCTTTATGGAGCCTACTGTCAAAAAAATAACCATTTAATATATGGACATCGAATTAGAAAAAAACATCAACGCTGCTGTAGAATATCTTAAAGAGATATCAAATGAAAAATTGGATTTTAGATTAATGGATCCAATTGCCAAAATGATGCTTGTATCATTATTGCATGAAAGTCAAAAAATAAAAGATTATGTTGACGGAATTGGGGAAAGAATCATTGAAAGATTCTGTGAAGATTTTATACCAAGACGCGAAATAGAGGCAATGCCAGCATTATCTGTTATCGAAGCTAAGTTTAAGCCTAAAAAAGATTCAGAGACAATAATAATTGGAAATAACGCTTCTTTTGTATATAAAATAGGAGATAGTAAAAATCAGATTAACTATATTCCCATATTCAACACGTTATGCATCCCATATCAGAATTTATATATACTTAACCCACAAAAGCTATGTGTTGGAGACAAAGTCTATGATATTATCATGGACAAGCCTAATTGTATTTGGATAGGAATCAATACCAAAGCAGAAATAGACAGTTTAAAAGGACTGTCGTTGATTATTGAGGGAACAAATGGAATCTTACCTGAACACATCTTTGTTGGCTCGGAGGACTATGAATTAGAATACTCGGACATGACAAAGATGGAAAATATTGAAATGGTGGAACCTTTTGATTCCCAACAATTATCAGGCCAATTCTTTTCAATTATTGAAAATTGGAAAGATACTTTAACGAATATGGTTAATCAGTCTCTTATTTTTATAACTGATGAAACTAAAGATAGGGATGTATTTAAGCAACGAGCATATCCTAAAATTTTCGAAAAATGGGTGGAAGAGGATGGACTAAATTCCTTTGATGAATCAACTATATGGTTGAAACTGGAATTTCAAAACGATTATATAATTCCTGAAAATATCTCGATAAAAATTAATGTGATGCCAATCACCAATATAGATATAAACAATGTTACGTTAACTCAGATATCACCTATAGCAAAACTCCAAAAACAAGACAATTCTTTCTTTTTACAAATAATAGAAACTTCAAATGCTGCAAACAAGCAAGGTTTCAACATGTCTAAAGACGATATAATTGTTAGAGACTTCGATGCATCATGCTATCACGAAGGTAATTTATATAGAGACATAAGAACAATTTATAATCACTTTATCGATGATTATTATGCTTTTATCGAATTTAATGGAATAAAAGATGGTGAAACTATAAAACAACTACGAGATTTAATAAATAAAATAGGAAAGAGCGTTGGTACACACAATTCAAAATATAGTTTTGATAGCGGTACTTATGTAATGAAAAACATGAACCAATATCCACAATCTTCTTCTATCAAAGTATCTTTCACATCAACATTAGGGAAATTGGGAAATACCCCTATATTAGGAGAGACTATGGAAAATAAAAAGTTACCATCCATAGAAAAAGAGCTTCCAATAATTGTTTCCGGTATGGGAGGAACTGATAAAGCAAACGTCGATGAAAGATATGAAAATTTGAGATACTATACCTTGACAAATGATCGGCTTTATACTAAAAAAGATATTGAAGCTCTTATACGAAAAGAAATCATTACAGAATTTGGTAAAGAAGAATTTAAACGAATCTTCATAGAACTAAAGATAGAGGGAGCAGCCGGTGAAACAAAACTCCAGCGAGGATTGTATATTACCATCAAATTTAAGGATAAAAAGAATTTTGAGAAGGCCGTTAATACCTCAATGAAGAATAGAATATACCAAAAGATTATTAATCGTTCCTGTATATCTATGCCAATAATTATTTCCATGAACAACTTAAAAGATAACTAATATGTATTTAAAGGCTTCTTCGACACCGAAATTTGATCCAATGGTTCAATCTATTCAATTGAAGTTGAATGCAATAAACATTCAGGTTCATGGTAATTGGCCATATTTGAAGCCCGATGGGTTATTTGGTGAAAAATCAGCATTAGCTGTAAAGGCTTTTCAAATATATCGAAATATAACTCCGGCATCTGGAGATATTGGCAATACGACTCTAAATTATATAAACGACTCATATAATCATGTACCTCAGTTAAAAGCTGGTAATGTTATTACAACTTCAAAAACAACTAACCCTGATTTGAATAGCTTACTGAACAAGCTTAATGGCTTTGTTAAGGATCAAGTTTTTGGTATATTAGATAGTATTCAAGGTGAATTTGACAACCAAGCAAATAACCTTAAACTTTTTAAAAATCCTAGAGTATCTTCTACTCAATTACAACTATTGGTTAATAAAAGACTAGTGGGTAATCCAAATATAAAAGCTCTGCAAAATACAATAAAAGATATTTGGAAGCATCAAGATGTCATTAAAGCATTAGATCCTCAAACTAAAGGAAACACAAATGCTTATAATTATAGAAGTCGTAAAGATTCAATTAGACTTCAAGACATAAGTAGAAGTCAAAGTGTTTTAGCAAAAAGTAATGTGCTAATTAAAAACTCAGAAAATATTGCTAAACAATTGTACTCAAAATGTATGGCAGAAATTGAAAAGGCAAACATTGCTGGTAAAATAGATCAAATGTTAAAAAAGGGTCCCAAAGTGACTAAAGGGGGAACACTGAGAGGTGGAGGGATTTTAGCCGTAATTAGTTTGATACCATTCATATCCGATGTTATAATCTACTTTTATTGTCTTCTAGCCGGATTGCCTTCTGAAGAAGCAGGAAAGAAAGTGTTAAAAGATCTCATATCACTTCTTGAGGGTGCCATTATTGGTGCGATAGTTGCCGCTGTTGTTGCAGCTATAGGGCTAACAGGTGGTGTCGCAATTGTTGTAATAGTAGTTGTTTGTCTTATCATAGGATTAATCATCGCTTTATTCTGTCCTGAAGATACCATTCTTGAATGGATTGCAAAAGAAATAAATAAAATTATACATTCTTCCGTTTTTCAAGAAGTTGCAAGGACTTCATTTGTATAAAATGAAATATCCATGAATTATTAAAAACGCATAAGCGAATGAAAAAAAGCATCTTATTCTTTCTGCTATTACAGTATATATATTTGGGATACGCACAAACATCTGCTGATATATTGGCATACATTTCTCAGTATAAGCTTGTGGCATTAGAACAAGAGGAAAAGTATGGTATCCCTGCATCTATAACCTTAGCACAAGGAATTCTTGAATCTGGAGCAGGAAAAAGTATGCTAACGGTTCATGCAAATAATCATTTTGGGATAAAAGCAGGTAGCAGTTGGAGGGGTAGCATTTACTTAGCCTGGGATGATGAAATTCATAAAAGCAAATTTAGAAAATATTCTTCTGCTAAGGAATCATTTGAGGACCATGCAAAAGTTCTTAAAGGTAATAGATATAGTTCTTTATTTGCTAAAAGTATATATGATTATCGTGCGTGGGCTTATGGATTACAAAAGGCTGGATATGCAACAGCTTCCAATTATGCTAAAGCCTTAATTGGCTATATAGATGCATATAAATTGTACTCTATTAATGGAGGAGTAAAATTGAAACCTGGTAAAACGATAACCATTACAAAATATGTAACAAAAGAACAACCGATATTTGACGCGGATTGTCTAATTGAAGATGAAGTACAGACAGAAGAGGAAGAATTTATTAAAAGAACAATAAATAAGTATGTCGTTGAAATAAATAATGTTAGATGTACATTGTTATACCCGGGCGAGTCCATTACGTCAATATCGATGAAATATGATATTCCTAAGGAAAAGATTTTAGAATACAATGAAGTTGTCACTGAAGCCAATATTAAGGAAGGAGATATTGTCTTCTTAGAGAAGAAAAAGACTAAATATAACGGTTCACGAGATTACTATAACGTAAAAGAGAATGATACTTTATATGAGATATCCCAACAATTTGGAATAAGATTTTCAAATCTTGCAAAAATGAATGGTATTGATTTATTTACCAAATTAAAAGTTGGCAGAAGATTAAAATTGAAATAAGAATGCTTGATTTACAAAGATATGTAGATGGCGATGCCTTATTCGATGGGCAGTACAAATTACTTCGCAGGCTAAGTGAAGCTGGAGGTACTGCAGATGTTTGGCTGGCATTGGCTGTCAAGACTATTGATACATTAGGAGATTATTCTGATGAAGATAATTGTACTCCCAATGAGGAATCTGGCATGAAAGTAGCAATTAAAATATATAGACTTCAAAATATTTTAGACATAGAAGGAGAACAGAGATTTAAGGATGAATTTAAAATCGTGTATAATTGTCATCATGCCAATCTCTTACCCCCATCTCACTTTTCCATATTTGAAAATGCTCCATATTTGGTCATGCCATATTGCCAGGATGGTTCTTCTGAAAAATTAGTGGGAAAAGTTAATGACCCAGAAGTCCTATGGAAGTATATTCTTGATGTTGCTTCTGGTTTAAGTTACTTGCATGCTTGTAACCCACCTATAATACATCAGGATATAAAACCCGCTAATGTATTAATTGATTCTAATGGTAATTATTCTATTACTGATTTTGGCATTAGTGCAAAAAAAGAAAATCGAATAAATAGTTACTATGAAGATGCAAGTAGCGGAACATTGGTATATATGGCACCTGAAAGGTTTACAGAAAATGCAGAACCTTTACCAGAGAGTGATATATGGGCTTTAGGCGCTACATTGTTTGAGATAGTTACAGGAGATGTCCCATTTGGCGATGAAGGTGGATTAGCTCAAGAAAAAGGGAAAACGGTTCCAAATATTGATCAGAAAATACCCAATGAAATTAAAAAACTAATCTACTCATGTTTAGAGAAGGAACCTTCAAAGCGTCCTTCTGCTCAACAAATAGTCGATTTGATTTCTGAAAGACGATTAAGTAAAGGTCGTATAAAATATATAATTCCTACACTCATTATCTCTTTACTAGCAATTTGTTTGGCTTTTGCTTTTATCAATAAGACAAATGATTCACCATTTGATGAATTGTGTAATTCTGGTGACTCGATAATTGTATCCATAAAAAATGACATCAGTAATAATCAATTTAAAATAGACGACAAAAGTAAATCTAAAGTTGTTCAAGCCGAAGCTTTTTATGGTAAAGCTCTTACTCTTAAATCAGAGAAAAAGGATAGAATTATTGCTATAGACAATAGAGTTAAAATATTAGGAAATATTATCAATCTATACGTTAGACATAAAGAAGTCTCAGATACTGTAGCAATGACTGCCGATCTGGATATGCCCGAGCAAAATGCAATTTATTCTCAAAAACAAGATACTATTTCAAGATTAATAATAAAAAAGATTATAGATTTATGAATAAAAGGAACTTACTTTATATGTTGATGATTATATTTTCATCTCATGTAAGTGCACAGACTTGTAAAGAAATGTTTGTGAAAGCAAATTCATATTATAATGCAGGAAAATATGAGGATGCTAAAAGCTATTACCAGCAAGTAATTAAATGTGGAGATGAATTCTTTATAAAAGACTGTGAAAGTAAAATCAATTTGATTAATGATATTACTTACAAGGCCAAAAAATCTGCACCTTTTGGCCTATCAAGAAATGAAGTCATTATTCCTTATCAAGGTGGTGATGCTGTGGTTACAGTGAATGGAGGTAGTTCTTGGAAAATTTCCATAAATAGTGATTGGTGTACAATAAAAAAATCAGGAAGCCAAATTATAATTTCAAGCAAAGAGAACACTGAACTAAATGATAGAACCGCGAAAATTCAAGTTACCAGTGGTACACAATTTAGAACAATTGTTGTAACAAATGAAGGAGCTCCAGAAATATTAAGAAGCTCTGTTGAAAATATTATGTTCCCTTCTGAAGGAGAAACAAATACTGTAGATATTTTTGCAAATACAAATTGGGAAATTAAAGATATTCCTGAATGGATTTCAGCTAATAAAGAAACTGGTAAGATAGAATTGACGGCTTTAGCAAATAATCAGAATACTGCACGTAAAGCTAATGTAAGAATTGAAAGTCCATCCAACTCTGTTATCATCATAAATATTTTCCAAGGCGCAGGTAATGAGAAACTTTCATTTTCAAAAAATGAATTAAAATTTGGTCCCAATGGTGGTGATGAATATATTAAAGTTTATACAGATGCCGAAGATTGGAAATTCGGTGATTTCCCTCATTGGTGTCAGTTGACAAGAATTAGCAATGATTCTATAAAGATACATTGTGCACCTAATGCTCCAATTAACGAAATACGCGAAGCCAGTATTAATGTAACAACAGGACTGCAAACATTAGGTATAAATGTGTCTCAGGAGGCAAGACCTATGATTGCACAAGTCCCTGATTTGGGAATCGGAGGTAGAGGTTTATCGTTTGGTATAACCGCAGGTTATTTGTATCCTATGATAGGTGCTTCATCTGGAGGTAATTTTACAGGAAGTCCTGTAAATTATGCATTGGGTAATAATAGCGAAGAAGTATCATATTCTTCTGGTAGTGGATTTACGATTGGTGCTCATGCTGACATTAGACTTTATAAGAATCTTTATTTAATTGCAGGTGTAAGCTATTTACATTATAGTTATAAAAATGAATTTCAATCAAATTTAACTCGTGTGATACCACAGACAAGCAAAGTTGCTTTAGTTGGAAATACGCAAAATAAATATTCCGAAGAATATACAATTAATACTATAGAAATACCTGTATTAGCATCATATCGATTGCCTATTAATAAAATAAGTCATGTCCAATTAAATTTAGGCCCAGTCGTTAATTATGGACTATCTGCAAAAATGAAATTATCAGGAAACACTGATAGTGAGACAATGCATAAATACAAAATTGACGGCCATCAAGTTACAACTGAGAGATATGATGGCTATAATTATTCCATGCATTATACAGGTAATGGAGAACTTGATTTATATGGAAAGAATGTGTCTTTCTATGAAACATATTCAGAGGGTAACAATGCAGATATTAAAAAAGACAACTCATTCGAAGCATCACCATATAAACGCCTTCAATTTGGAGCTCGTATAGGCGTTACTTATGAATATTCAGGAATTAGTTTGGGTATCGAATACAATCTTATGCTAACCAATCTAGCAAACAAAAAATTTTGGGAAGGAGATAGATGGAAAGTTTTTGATCAAACAGCTAATACTATAATGTCTGGTTATAAACAAAGAAATAATTATTTGTCTGTGAAATTAGGCTACACATTCAGATATTAACTATAACTATTTAAATTATAAAAAAATGAAGAAATTATTTGCTTTTATGCTTTGTGCAATTGCTTTTTGTGCATGTAGCAATGATGATGATGATCCTGTAATTGATTATGCAAATTTGTTAGTTGGCCAATGGGTTTATGATCACCCAGAAGAGGGAGTATGGGAAACTATAAAATTCACATCATCAGGTATGTTTTATTACTCAAATTCAAATGAAATACTTTACGATTTTGAAAACGAGAATGTCAATGGAAGATACTTTGTAGATGGAAACTTAGTAACCGGAACCTATACCTTGAATGAAAGTATTCAAATGAATTTGGATATGCAAATTACTAAGATTAATGATCTTGAATTTACTGCAAAATTTAATGATACAGGTTTAACATTTACATATGCTCGTTTGCTTGACTCAGAGATTGTTGAATATCAAGAAATGATTTCTCCGAATTATAGCAATCTGCTAAGAGATGTAGATATTATTGGTTACTCTTCCCATAATACTAATATTGCTCAGGTTGACGCAACAACAGGAAAGGTTACAGGTGTTTCCTCAGGAAGAACATATATTGATATTATTACTTCTGAAGGTACGGCAGTGGTTGAGATTATTGTTAAAGGAATGTTGCCATACAATTTTGACGAATTTATTGGAGCAGAAAAGGCAAAAATTTATGAAACATTCGGAGGTAATCCTGCAGGAGAGGAAGAGGATGTAATTGTTTATCAGAATATATCAGATGAAATTCAGTACGTTAGATTTGGATTTAGTTTGTTGACTGGCAAAGTTTCTGATATTCGACTTTACTTCAAAAACGTAGATTCTAGTTATGCAAATAGTATGACTAAATATTTAGAGAAGTTATATACCATTTACGAAAAAGGTACAACTGATACATATAAGGCTTTTATTAATAACGAAGAATTCGATAAAGCTTCAGTTGGTGTAACTTGGGACATTACGAATATGCAATTAACCTATGTAGTATTGACCCATGACTTATTTACAGATTATAGTCCGTTCTTAGGTAAAACTCAGAAAGAAGTAAAATCAATGATGAAAGATTATCAACCATTTTTGGAAGATAAGAATCAATTAGCTTTTGGAATTAGTGATGGAAAAGTTGATTTGGTCTGTTGCTATTATACTTTTGATTTCGTTAACACATTTGAAACAGCCCAAGCTGTTATCACACAATTGAATAGTAGTCTAAAGACAAATGATGTTCATGCTTATTTATCAAAGAAATATAAATACCTTGAAAACGAAAGTTCAAACGCTGAAAAAGTGTATTTGTCAAACGATGGATTAGTTGCTGTATTTTATGGCATTGAGTATGGACAAGTATCATATTACTCTAACGTTGCTGAATCAAGATCTATAAGTTCTATTAAGGAACTTAATAGACACTCTGTGAAACTGAAATAATATATTAACCAGGGAGGCTGTGTCTGACAACGCAGCCTCTTATAAATTAAAGTCTTGAAAAAGACATCTTTGATATGGTAGATGTAGAACAACTTGCAAAAGATGGAAAACTATTTGACGGGCGATATAAATTGCTAAAGACCTTAAGTACAGATGGAGGTACAGCAGATGTATGGCTCGCTATTGACGTTAATACTATAGATAATCCAGAATTATTAGGTGAAGAATCTGATAATTTTTCACCTGATGAATCCGGAATGATGGTAGCTATTAAAATTTATCGTCCTAAAAATGCTCTTGACATTGAAGGTGAGCAAAGATTTAGAGATGAATATAAAATAGTGCATAATTGCAGGCATACCAATCTACTTCAACCTACAAATTTTTCGATTTGTGAGGATACACCATATTTAGAACTTCCATATTGTAAAAACGGTTCTTCTGAAAAACTTATTGGAAAGGCAATTGAAGAAAAAGATATATGGAAATTCATATTTGATGTATCTTCAGGCTTGTCATATTTGCATGCCTGTACTCCTCAAATAATACATCAGGATATTAAACCTGCGAATGTCTTAATTGATGATTATAATAATTATGCAATTACAGACTTTGGAATTAGTTCACAACGAGGGGGTAAACATGGTTTCTACTTTGATGAAGACAATAGTGGAACAATGGCATATATGGCTCCTGAGCGTTTTGGTGAGAATTATAGACCGACCGCAGAAAGTGATATCTGGGCATTTGGGGCAACTCTCTATGAAATATTGACAGGCGAAGTTCCTTTTAAAGAAGAAGGTGGAAAAAATCAGTTAGAGAATAACATGAAATTAAAATCTATGGGAAATAACATCCCTAAAGATATTCAGAAACTTATATTCTCTTGTTTGTCATTAAATCCGCAAGAACGTCCAACTGCAAATCAAATAATTAAGTTATCCGAAAAGCATCTAAATACCTCAAATAGTATTATGAAATATGCTTCTGTTGTGATACTGTTTGCACTCATTATATGGGGAGTTTATAGTTGGTTATCACCAACAACTCCATCTATATCAATGGAGGAATCGTATAATAAAGCATTGGTTATGCTTAATAGTAATAATCCTAAAGATGTTAAACAAGCGGTAAACATAATGGATAGCTTATCCATGAACAATTATGCTCCTGCAATGTATGAATTAGCAAAAACATATGGATGGTATTCAGATTCATTATTATTAAAACGTAAAGATGCCTTAGGTATTGATTATTATAATGATCCAGATCATTATGGTTTACCCAAATTAGATAAGTATAACGATAAAGCCAGAGATTTATATTCAAAAATATTAGAACTAAATGACTCAACAACAGCGATAATAAAGGCAAAAGCTGCATATAGAATGGCGACATATTCCGCTAATGAAAATGACACATATGGTCAGAATTTCAAGAAAGCTAAAGAATATTTGTTAGAAGCAAAAGAGTATGCTATAGCAGCAAAAGATGATTCATTGCTTATGAATATAAATAATGCAATTACTATAATTGACGAAAGGATTAAATAAGATATCTAATAATAATTAAATCACATATGAAAAAAGTATTAATTTCATTGACGTTTATCTTATCTTGTTTAGCAACGAATGCTCAAATGACAAGATGGATTATGCAACCAGACTACGATAAAATTTATATCGCTTCTGGTGCTCCTCTTTTAATTAGTGACTCCTTGGAAACAAGTTCTATATGGAGTATAAAAGGAAAAAAGATTGCCGTTACTAATGATGTAATTCATCCTTTTAAAGAAGGGCTTTCTGTAACTACAAAAAAGAACTCTGAGGAAGTAACAGGTTTCTTTAATAATCAAGGTAAGTTCACTTCATTAAAGAATTACTCAGTAACATATAATGAGCCATTTTTTAGAGATGGTTTCCTTTTGGTTAAATCAGAAAACAGGTATTGTTTTATTAACAAAAATGGCGAAGAGGAAAGATTTGGATTTTACGTTAAGATGTATCCTTTCAACAATGGATTTGCCACATGTTTTACATATGAACAGGTTGATAAGTTGAAAAATCCATACTACACATATATTACTGCAGATAATAGCCCGATTACATTCTCATATAATGACAAAGTATTCGATAAAGAGGATGTTGAATTTCTCTCATCAGTAAATGATGAAGGTGTTGGTATAGCCATCATCAAACATAAAGTATATCTATTTGACAAAAATGCCCGCAAATTGGAACCTGTTTTCGCAAATGAAGCTGAAACAAATTTAAAAAGACAAGTGGCTGTAGATGGAGAATTGAATGAATATTTAATAGATATGAACGATTCTATTATTATACGGGGCAAAGGAAGTAAAACTGAATTTGTTAGATTCAATTTTGATAAGTTTCTAAGACCAACAAAAATTTATTATGCTGATAGAACGAAAGAATATAAGCTTAAAACGATTAAAACAGAAAAGTACAACTCTTCATTTTCTCCATTTAAGTTAAACGAAAAGTATGGGTTAAACTATAATGGTGAAACAGTTCTTCCTGAACAATTCAATGAAGTTGTTTTTTGTCTAAATGACTTTGCGGTTGTTCGCACTAATGACAAATGGGGAATGTTAACGTTCGATCCAAATCTAAAATATAGATTAATCATGCACAATGGTAAAGATATTGCATTTAGACATAAAGACGTAGCAACTACCATCAAATTAGAATTACCAGTTATTATTTCTGCAGATAAGTGTCGATTTGATATTGATGAAAAACATGGATGTATAATCGACAAAATTTCTCTTGAAACCAAGAATACTGAAAATGGTAATTATGTACAATACAACTGTAATTTGACTATTCCAGATTCACTTCCTGATGTTATCACAGAAATACAATACCCTGTACAAATTACATATGATGGATTAAAATACCCAATTGCTCCAATTAAGACCAAAGCATGGCATTATAAATATATAAATGTTGATTTGGATGAAACAGAAACGACATTGGAGCAAGGTAATGTATCCTTTACAATTAATATTTCTGCAGATAAGCAACCTGGCGAAAACGATTATCCATTTGAAGTGGAAATAAAAACGGATTCTCTGCAAACAGAACTGGCAAAAATTTCAGAGACTCGTTATAAATGCAAATTGTTCGCATTGGCTGAAGGTATAAATAATGTCAACATTAATATTTTAGAAAATGGATGTCCACCTTCTGTCTTTCCATTTGAAATTACTTATATCAAACCTGTGAAAAAAACTCGTAATAAACCGGAGGTTAAGGAAGAGGTTAAGATTGAGAAAAAAGTCAAAGCAAAAGAACCTGTAAAACCAGTAGGTCCAATACTTCCGATATAATAAAGATTATGAATATATATATATCCGGTAAAACCGATATCGGTATAGAGCGAGCAAATAATGAAGATGCTTTTTCATTTTGTTCAGACTTAAATAAATCGAATTGGGATGTTCCCACTTCTAATGGTTATATTAAGAATGGGAAATTAGGTTCTATTTCTATTGTCGCTGATGGAATGGGTGGTGCCAATGCTGGAGAAATGGCATCATCCATAGCAATTGAGTCTCTTAAAAGTGATTTAGCTCCATCATTGCTGTCTGAAATCATCGGCTCAGATGAAAAAATCAAGAACTACCTATCGAGAATAATTTTAAATGCGAATGATGCAATACTAAAACATATAGAGTCAGACCCAGATACGATAGGCATGGGTACTACAATAGTCCTAATCTGGATTCTTAATGAAAAAGCATATATAGGTTGGTGCGGTGATAGCAGATGTTATGTCTTTAATCCAAAGCAAGGACTTAAATGTTTATCAAAAGATCATTCTTATGTTCAAGAACTAATTGATAAAGGTGAGATAACTGTAGAGCAATCATTTAATCACCCAGATAGTAGTATAATTACAAGATGTTTGGGAGATTGTGACACTTCTGCCGAACCGGAAATATTAGTGTATGAAATTCGTAAGCATGACCAATTTTTACTGTGCAGTGATGGTTTATGTGGTTATTGCAATGATAGAATTATAGAGAAAACTTTCTACAAAGAATATTTAAATGTAGATAAATGCTGTAATGCAATGATAGATTTGGCACTTAAAACTGGAGGGCAAGATAACATTTCTGTAATAAATATTTCAACCATAGATGATAATGAATTAGAAATACCGTACAGTTTGAAAGATAAGATTAAAAGATTCCTAAACTCCTTGTTTTGAATAAAAAAGGCACATATATTTGAAAAGAGGTAGCAATGCTATCTCTTTTTTATTTATGACCTCCAATATATTCAAACATCACAGATGGATTGATAGAGATACCGCTCCTCTTGCAGGTTAAATGTAAATGTTCCCCTGTACTACGCCCCGTATTGCCCGTGATGCCAACCACATCACCTGCCAGTACGGGCGTTCTTTCTTTAACAGTAACCCTTGACAAATGACAATAGCTTACCGTATAGTCTCCATGTTGTAATGTGACATAGTTCCCGGAACGTTTGTCATGTCCAACCTTTTTCACCACGCCAGGAAACATCGCATAGACTTCATCATTCCGTGCACGAAGGTCTATCCCATTATGCATTTTGCGTTTTCCCGTAAAAGGGTCTTTCCTCATTCCGAACGGCGATGTCACTTTAATCCTCTTCAGTGGCAGTGACACACTCATATACCGTTCCATCCATTTCTCCTTATCAATACTCTTTTCTTTCTTCCCTACCATTGCAAGGGAATCCTTTACATTGACCGTCTCTGATTTAGGACGGTCTTTTACTATTTCCACCTTATATTGTAAAGGACGTGACGCAATGGTATGAAACTGCGCCTTAGTATGAAGACAAGTACTTATGAGTATGAATAAAGCAACAAAATATTTCATACCGCAAAATTAGACCTTACTAATCAGCATAAAGAAAACATGGAGTATAATCATACGAAAAATAACATTCTATAAGTTATCATACCCTTATTTCATACTCTAAGACAATCTTCACAAAGGCTCTTGTTGTCACAATATGGAGTATGAAATAAGAGTATGATTTATCGTCTATTTATAATTATTCTCAAAATTCAGACCTTTTTAATCGGTATCTTATCCATGTATGCAATCATCACTCTACTTTTGCACAAGCTGACTATTTCAGCGATAGTATCTATAAATAGAAATCGATATGATAAGAAACTGTTTCAAAGAAGAAGAGATTCCCTATGAAGTCCTGGAAACATTCGGATTGACAAGGGAAATGGTTGAAGACCTGCCTTTGTGTGTTCTTCAGCAAATCAGCAACGGCCACCGTTCTCCAGTGTTACCAATTCATGTCAAGGACAACCAAGGTAACATCATCAAGAGCCGTACCCGTTTCTCTCTCATCCGCAATGAAGACGGCAAGGTAGATGTCCTTTTCTACCCTCAGCTCCAACAGAGCAACCTGTCCCAATTCAGTGAGGACAAACGAAACAAATTGCTTTCCGGCAAAGCGATAATTGACGAAATGCCTACATCCAAAGGCAATGAAATGACCGCTTTCCATCAGATTGACGCAGGTACAGGTCAGGTATTGTTTGTGCCTACACCCGTTATCGGCAGAAATCTCCAGCTGATAACCGACGAGTTCCATTTGAGCAATGCCGAACTGAATTGCCTCAAGAACGGTGAAGTGCTCACTATCACCCTCGGAGAAGAACAGCTCACTATGGGGATAGACCTTAACGAGCCAACTGGAATCCGTCTCAGTGACGGTGATGAACAAAAATGGCGTCAGCAGAGCAAACGTGAATGGGGCAAGCATAACTTCGGCTGTTTCGGCTGCTGGACTATGGACGAGAAAGGGAATCTCGACTATGTGCATGAGGACGACTATACCGAAGAGATGTGGGATGAGTTGAAGAAGAAAGGCGAAAGAAGAGTCGGACAAACACATAAAATCTAAACGGTATGGCCAGAGAGAAATTTTATTCTGAAGACGTACTCATAGAAAAAGTACAGAATGGAGAATTCGGATGGTTGGATTATGTCAACCATTTCTCCAAAGAGTGGAAAGATGAGTATGAATGGTATTGCCGTACAAGAGGAATCACCATCAGCGATGAATCCGCAGAACAATTCATAGAATGGAAGCAGAACCGACTGGAAGAAGCCCTTCTTGACGGCGAAGCCTAACTATAAAACCAATAATTATGTCAATCAGAAAGAACACCAATCCAAGACCATTGGATATACAGCCCGAATTACAGGACATCCTTGTCCGTAACGGCATGAGGGCACATATCAGAGGAAGCAGCAACGGCTTCCAGCTGGTCGTTCAAGGACATGACTCTCCGCTTCTCTGTTACCCCATCAGTGAAAAACAACTGAAAGCACTGACGGATTGGGGAACCAATTCTGCCAACAAGAGAGCCTACAACACTTTCGCCAGCATTGTAGTTGCTGACTTTGACATGCCCAAGGACTTTGTACATGCACGAAACGCCAACGGTCGTGTAGCTATGGGTTTGCATGGATACCGTATCGGCGCTGGAGAATACGGAAGACTAGGTTGGGGACATCGTTTCCTTGGATGGACACCCAGACAACAAGGAGGATTCCATCTTCGTAGAATAGGTGGCAACCTTTTCTTTCCCGGTGCTCCCATAGTGCCAGACCGTCCTGACAGACGCATGAAACCAGGTGAACTGAAGTCGGGCGGTTACGGATTCTACTATAAAGGACGTGTGGGCATTGAAGGTAATGTTCCTCAAAAGCAGGATGTACTCAAAGAACTGGAAAGTGTCATTACACCCATCGTAATCAAGCAACGAAACAATGAACCGGCCAAGCCTTATAAAGAACTGATTACCTCACCTGTCTATTTCAGTAACGAAAAGTTGCAGGAATGCTTACACAGTCATGGTATATCCATAGATACAGAAGCCAAGACCATGACCATCCAGTCCTCCGGTACCCAAGCGGATTTTGTTTACGACCTTACCGATGAAGAAGTAAAGAAGCTGACAAGCAATTCCATCAATGAAGAGCCTGTAGAAAGCCGACTGTCTCTTATCAACGACATCATCAGGGAAGATTTTGCGGAAGGCATTACCATGGAACAGCTCAACAGCGATAAACAGATAATCATCGCCCTTCATCCGACCGTACAGGAAGACCTCGACAGACAGTTGAGCCAGTCCCAAACGGTTGAAGAACATGTAACCACGGAACAAGGACTTTCCGTTCATCCTGAAGATGAACGACTGTCAAAGGAAAGTGCATCCGTTGACGGGAAGCAGTTGGAAGCCATCAATGCAAACAAGGGATGGTTCAGGGAAGGAAGACACGGACGTGAAGTGTCCGTTGATGATATCCGTGTGGAACCAAGTGCAGAAGGCAATTACAAGATGACTGCTGTCATCAATGGAGAGCATATCACCCATGAGATAAGCCAGAAGGAGTATGACAAGTTCATGGCCATTGACGACTATCATCGCATGAAACTCTTCTCCAAAGTATTCAGTGAGGTGGATATGAAGAACCGTGACCACGTAGGTATCGGTACAAAGATAGGTGCCGCATTGTTGGCAGGTGTAGCCGTCGTCTCTGAGTTGGGACGAGGTCCGCATCCACCGCATCCTGCTCCTGCCATTTTTGTAGAACGGAGAGCCTATTTCAAACCTGGAGTAGATACACCCGAACAGGTTGCCATGCGCAACTTCGAGGCGGCTATCCATGCAGAGGAAAGACAAGTACACCGACATAACGGAATGTAACGATAATGAGTGAATTGACTTACGAAGACTTCAAGCAGCGCATTGACATACAAGAGCTGCTTGTGGACGCAGGCTATCATCTGAACAAGCGTGACGGTCTGCGCTATCCGTCGTATGTCCGACTCGACAGTGAGAACCGCCGCATCCGGGGTGACAAGTTCATCGTGACAGGAAACGGTCTCTGCTGTTTCCGTCCACCGGAACGGAAGAACTACAATGTCATTTCATTCATCAAGGAGCATCCTGAAATGTTCAACGAATACAGACCGGGAATGTCCAAGGACAGACTGGTGAATCTTGTCTGCCACAGACTGCTAAACCAGCCATTGGATGATAATGAAACCAAAATCATGTCACCAAAGCAGGAGAATGTGAGATTTGACTTGAACAATTATCAACTTGTACATTTCGACCTCGATGATTGGGATAGCCAGAAGAAATTCTACAGCTATTTCAAGAACCGTGGCATCACACTTGATACCCAACGTGCTTTTGCAGACCATCTTCTTCTGGCAAGCACAACCAGAGAAAACGGGAAGACCTATACCCATCTGGCCTTTCCAATGAGAGTACCCGGTAAGGAAGGGATTGTCGGACTGGAGGAACGCAGCCGTCCCAATCTGGAAGGCAAGAGTGCGTATAAGGGAAAGGCGGCAGGAAGCAACTCCTCCGAAGGTCTTTGGATAGCCAACCTGAGCGACAGACCACTTGAATACGCCAAGGATGTCTATTGGTTTGAAAGCGGTTACGATGCCATGGCCTATTACCAATTGCATTCGAACAAAGACGAACTGAATGATGCTGTCTTTCTTTCAACAGGTGGCACACCGGGAGAAAAGCAATTTGCGGGTATTCTTAACATACTCCCCCATGCAAACCATCACCTCTGTTTTGACAGAGACCAGGCAGGACTGTTATATGCCGTGAACTTCGCCCTCCAACGTGAAGGACGGAAATTCAGTAACTATCTTACAGACAAGGGGAATTTGGTCATAAGAGACTTGACAGACGGTTACGAACGGAAATCAATACCGACAGAGGATATGGACTTCAAGGAAATATGCAAGACTATCGGCATTGATGAGCCCAAAAACCTGCTTCATCTGCCAAAAGATGGGTACAAGGACTGGAACGACCAGCTGTTAGGTCGCAGAAACATTGAAACAGGCCATACTATCAATGAGCTAAAAGAAGAAAGGGAAAAAGAAACAACATTGTCTAACCAAACGGAGGAAACGGAGAATGAACGGCATACCGCACACCGCCGCAGATAGAAGAAGGAGAATCATCATGAACCAAGGAAGAAACAACTACGGAACCATACGGCTGTGTCCGCATATCATGCAGTTTGCCATCGACAGACTGCCACTTATACTATTGAACATGGCCGGATATGTGTGTGCTGGGATGGATGTCATTCCGCTAAAAGGATTGATACTTGGAATTTCAATACTCCTCTCCTCTTATCTGCTATATCTCTTCATCTACATCCGCAAGATGGATTTCGTTGTCACAGGTGAGCAACTGATACATGAACATGGAGTCTTTGTCCGTGACAGCGACTATATAGAGCTGTACCGTGTAGTTGACTTCAAGGAAAACCGCAGTTTCCTCCAACAGTTGGCAGGACTGAAAACCGTATCCGTCTATTCGGGCGACAGGAATACGCCCAGACTGGACATTATCGGAGTGAGAAACAGCATGAACCTTGTCGCACATATCCGTGAACGGGTGGAATACAACAAACAAAGAAAGGGTATTTATGAGATTACGAACCGTTAGCATACTGATTTGCATGATACTGTTGGGTGTGCAACAAGGCGAAGCCCAATATGTAGTGACCAATCCATTGGAATGGCTTGCCCTTGCTGAAGGGAATGAAGCCATCAATTCCGAGATAGAGTCACAGATTGAAGGACAGACCAAAACAGCCGTCCTGCAGAATACCATTGCCGCCGAGTTTAACAAGATCCATGAATGGGAACGCAAGTATAGTGGTTATCTGCGTACAGCCAGTGGGTATGCCTCTTCCCTGAAAGCGGCAACTACGCTTTATGAGGATGGAGTACGAATCTTCATCACATTAGGAAAACTGAGCAAAGCCATCCGTAACAATCCGCAAGGAATCGTTGCCACGATGAGCATGAACAATCTCTATATCGAGACGGCCACAGAACTTGTAACCGTGTTCACACTGCTTCGTAACGCCATCGCTACAGGCGGTGATAACAATATGCTCACCGGAAGCGAACGTTCCGAAACCCTTTGGACGCTGAATGACAGGCTGGGAACATTCCATAGGAAACTGAGCCGTCTATACCTGAGCATACGCTATTACACGCTGAACGATGTCTGGAACAATGTGACGGCAGGAATGCTTGACAGGGATTACGGTGATATAGCCAATATTGCTTTTGACAGATGGCGAAGGGCTGCACGTGTTGTTGGATACTAATGAAATGGAAAGCATATGAAACATAGGATATACCTGATGTTGATAATGACAATCTGCATACTGCCCATGAATGCGCAGATAGACCCGACACTTTCAGGAATGATATTCCTCTATACCGACAAGGCTGAAGATGAACTGAAAAGTCAGGAACGGGCTATGATGATGCAGTCTACCGGACATCTGTGGATAAAGGAAGAAGTGGAAGGAACGACAGACCTTCAGCGTAAATTCAACGACTACCTGGACTCTTTCCGTGACATCATCTGCTATGCTGCACAGATATACGGCTTCTATCATGAAATTGGCAGACTGACGGACAACATGGGCGGACTGAGTGAACAGCTGAGGAAAAGTCCGGGCAACGCACTGGCTGTAGCACTGACACCAAGACGTAACCAGATATACAGGGAAATAATTCTGGGCAGCGTGGAAATCGTCAACGACATCCGTCATGTATGTCTGAGCAACACCAAGATGACGGAGAAGCAGCGTGTCGAGATTGTATTTGCCATCCGTCCGAAACTGAAACTGATGAACAAACGGCTCCAGCGTCTGACTAGGGCGGTCAAATACACCTCCTTTGCGGATGTATGGGCTGAAATAGATGAAGGCGCAAGAGAGAAACCTGACAAACAGGAAATCACACAAGCCTGTATGCGACGATGGCGAAGGGCGGCAGACAGATAAATAACCATTAAGAATAAAGATATGAGCGGTTGGAAAACAGCATTGAAATTCGTTAAGCGGCCTCTGGTAGAGACCGGAAAGTCTATTGGTGGAGCGGTCATCCACCCACAACGTACCCTGCAAGGGTTCGGAGTAGCGGCCAAGACCGCCGTCGTGGGAGGCGGCATGGGGTATCTGGCATGGGAGAATATCGTCAATGACAAGCCCGTGTTAAGAACCATCGGTGACACACTTGTCGGTGAAGAAACAGTTGATAAGGTGGATGAAGCACTCAGTCAGACAGCGGAACGTGTAGAAAGCATGACCGAAAAAGCCGGAGAAACCATTGAAAGCATGAATGCCACCATGAGCGATGTAAACAGCAAATGGAACGGCATGCAACACTTCCTGAAGAACATCTTCAGCGGTAACGGCATGAACATGTTCGGTAACTTCTTCAGCAATCTCGGCAAAGGGAACGTGTCAGGCATGAGCCTTTTAGGGCTTGTCGCTTCTTCGTTGCTCGTATTCGGTCGTTTCGGCTGGCTCGGCAAGATCGCAGGTACGGTATTGGGCATGATGCTTATCGGCAACAATGCCCATGTGTCACAGAGTCAGAATATATCCAAGAATAATCAACTATCAGAACAGACAGCCAACCAATCGGGAGGCATGAGACGATAATATCATAATCAACATAAGAACTGAACAATGGAATATACCCAAGAAATGAACCTGCTTTCCAAAAGCGGTTACTGTATGCCCTTTGAAGAACGAAACGGCCAAGTACAAATCACATTGGGCTACGGGAAACAGACACATCCACTCTCCGGTGAGGAATTTTTCCATCATGGCGTGGATTTCAAGGCAGACCGCTACTTGCTTGCAGCATTGGCTGACGGAACTGTCAGCGGTATCGGAAGCACTCCAGCACACGGGCTATACCAAATTGTCCGTTACGGAAAATATGAAGTGACCTACGCCCATCTTTCCAATGTACTCGCCACTTTCGGGATGAGTGTCAGAGCCGGAAATACTGTTGCTGTCAGCGGTGAGCTGCTTCATATGGAAGTTAAATATGATGGTGAGGAAATCAACCCGATAGAGTTCCTTGCCATGCTGTATGGCAATCTGAAGACTTTGGAACAGACTGGCAGAACAGGAAACGTGGAGTTTGAAACCATAGACATGTCCGTCCCCACGGATTACGATGATGACCAGGAAGAGATAGAAGAACTGATGCTACGGTTCTATCCGGATTACATGTCTGCCATCTACAACGGAATCTACCGTCTTCCGGAACATACGGAACATTCACTACGGAACATCTTTTCCACGGCAGCCGTCAAGAACTATTTCTATGAGACATTGCCGTCGCTGGCCAATCCTCTCGGTATCGGTCAGAAAGCTGTTCCCATCGCCTGTAAGGTACAGAATCTGCTTATCGGTGACTTCTTGAACTATCTCGCCCTGAAACATAGCATCTATCTCTCCACATTGGATGAGCACGAAAAAAAAAAGCACAAGAGCAAGCCATAGCAGAAAGCGGAATCATCGACCCTCTATCCGAACTGGAGATAGACATACAGAGCTTTGACATACCGAGGCTGATTACAGTCTATCCTGACCGTGGCGGTATTCGATGGTGGACCAAAGCCTGGTTCAACAACAAGGAAGAGGGAGAAGCATCCGTCGAGATAAGCAGACAAGTAGCAATCCGCTTCATTCAGGATGAAATTGAGAAGGATGCCATGCTTGAAGAATATTTCCCGAAGCAGATGGAAGTGTATCATCATGCCATCGAGCAGACAAGGGAGCAGTTAATGAACCAAATGAATATGTAAGGATGAGCAACATCAAGGAACAACAACGGTTTGCGGAGTTGGAATACTGTATGGAACAATATTTCAACAGCCGTCTGTATCCCGTCATGTGTAAGGTGAAGGATGACCTTGTGGAAAAACAGGCACAGGAGCTGGAAAACTATCAGAACAGTACGGCGGGAATGTTGCGTTCAATGGCAGGTTCCATGCACAATCTGCATGATGATTCCTTGAACATGCTGAGACTGACTGGTGAATGGAACAGCAAGACCACAGAGGACTATATTGAAATGTGCCGTAAGGACATATCGTCCTCCAAGGATATTACAGGAGACCTTTCCCTCCTTGCTGTCGAATGGCGCAATGCCGTTGTCAATGAAATTGGCAGGGAACGCTATGACGAACTTTCTTCCAAGTTAGGGAATGACCTTGCCAATGCCTATATGGACTATCGTGTGGAGCAACTGATGGTTGACCGTCTCGTGAAAGACCGTATGCCCAAATCCTCGATGGACTATATCATACGGAAGGCTGCTTCGGACAGTCTTCTCGGCATATCACAAAGCATCAGCCAGTCACCACTTGATGCAGAGATTGAGCAACGGGGCGAAGCTGCCTATCGTCCAAGTACGATGGAAAATGGTATCGGCAGGACACTGGCATTCGGTGCAGACGTGGTTACTACAGGCGGTTTCAGTTCGTGGGGTGCATTGGCAAAATTGGCCGGAGCGGAGGTAGTATTTGCCGGATTGGAACATTATGCAGACAAGTCATCAAAAGACAAAACAGTTACCATAGAATCATGTATCAGTCAAGGAGTATTCGGAAGAGACGACAATGTATTCAGTAGCTTCCGTAAGGACAGCAAGGAAATTATCGCCTATAAGAATGACTATATCCTTTCTATGAATGAAAGACTTAAACACAGTCTGAACATACCAAGTAAAGAAACTGGAGAATGGTTAGATAAACTGTTCCAACCATCCGAATACCTTTCTCATGTGCCATTTATGAAGAAAGAAGAAAAACAATACGAGAATGTGCCTCTCATCGTAAAGCCAGGATATGAGGAAGCATATCTGGAACAACAAAAGGAACATGAGGAAAAGAAGAAAGCGAAGGAACAACTACAGGATGCTGATACCATAAAGGAAGAAAAAGTCGTGCCTAATACCCAACAGACAGAAGTAAAGACAGAAATACCGGAAAAGAGCAACGCCAACGGTTGGGATGGATTGATGAGCACATTCGGTTTGTCAGACTTTGGCAGTGTCGGCAAGAATCTCGGTTATGTGGTTGCCATGCTACCGGATATACTTATCGGGCTGTTCACCGGTAAAAGCAAGTCTTTGAACCTGAAGGACAACATCCTGCCCATAGCCTCTATCCTTATCGGACTGTTTACACGTAACCCATTATTGAAAATGGTAATGATAGGTATGGGCGGACTGAATCTGCTCAACAAAGCCGGTCATGAATCCTTGGAAAGAATGGATATGACTGCCACTAATACAGGAAACAGAAAGAATGTACAATACAAGAGCTATTCTGATGAAGCGCTCAATCCAAGAATTACCGACCCTGTCATCAAGGGAAACAATCTGATCATGGACATCGACAAGATACCGTGCAGCGTCCAATTGCCGGAAAAGGTGGTTGATGCTTACCATTCAGGAGCTTTGCCACTGAATACGCTGGCCAATGCAGTACTTGCCAAGAGTGACAGGATGCAAGTAACCTTGCAAGACAACTACCGCACAAGCGACAAGCAATCGGAAGAAAGGGAAAGAAACATTGCCATCAAGTAACAAAAAGATAGAATCATGAAAGAGAAAAGCGAACAGGAACAACGGGCTGCAGAAAGACAGGTGGAACTTATCAGCGACGCATTGAACTCAGCCAAAGACAATGCAGGATTCTGGATGAACCAAGGGCGAATCATGCCGCCGAGAATTTATCCGAAAGGGCCTACAGTCAGTCCGTTCAATGCGTTGATATTGGGTCTTCACACGGACAGGAACGGTTACAAGACCGCACATTATACCTTCTTCCAGGATGCCAAGGCTCGTGGGGAGTCGGTCAAGGAAAAAGAAAAGGGTGTTCCATTCAACTGGTACAACTGGAGCAGTTATGTCAACCGCCATGACCCGAAGGATGTCATCTCACGCAATGATTACCTCAAGCTCTCTCCTGAAGAGAAAGAGATGTACAAGGGTGTCCACAACCGTGAGATACGTATCCTCTTCAATGTTGACCAGACAATGTTACCCCATGTGGACAAGGAGAAATACCAGAAGTTGGTTGACCGTTTCGGTGCGTTGCTTGACAGAGGCTATATCAAGAATGAGGAACGACAGCTTCATCAGACAGTCAACAGGTTTGCCGATGAGATGAAACAGCATTTTGTTCCTATCCGCAAGGATGTATCAGGTGTTGCCCATTACCATACGGAAAAAGACGTCATATATATGCCCGAACAGAAGCACTTCGCCATGTACACGGACTATGTGCAGGAACTGATGCGCCAGCTGGTCAGTGCCACCGGACACCAACAGCGTCTGGCCCGTGAAGGAATGGTCATGAAAGGTGGCAAGGCACCGTCAGAGGATTCTCTGAAATACGAGCAATTGGTGGCAGAAGTAGCTTCGGGTATCAAGATGCGTGAACTCGGTTGTGCCGCAAGGCTTTCGGAAAAATCCTTGGATATGGTGGACTACTGGACACGAGAACTGAAAGAGAACCCTTGTCTTATCGACAATCTGGAGTCCGATGTGAACAATGCGTTGGAAGTTATCCGCAAGGCTGAAAAGGGAGAAAAGGTGGAATACGCCTCCTACCGTAACAGACAGCAGACCGATGAATTCCGTGAGAAACAGAAACCGCAGATGGATTCAACGGAATCCGCCATATTGGTTGACATCATTCGTCAGGGAGGGATGAGGATTGCGGAAGGAAATTTCCAGTCTCCTGAAGAAAAGAGGGCTTTCATGGAGAAATTCAGTCTGTCCCATTATGAAACCCAGATGAATCATGCTTTGGGGCAAACTGCCAATACTGATCCCGACATCGTGGAGAATGCCTATACGGAAGCACTCTCCTACGGAGCAAGAATTGCTGAAGCATGCAGGGAGTATCTGCCCGAACAATGGAATACAAAGGGACACTATCTGGTTGCTGAGATTCTGAAGAACGGGCCGGACAAGGACACGAAGGAAATCGTGGTTGTCAAGGACAGGAATACAGGTATCACAGATGTGGTGCTTCCTGCCGGTGCAATGGCAGGCGGTAAGGTTGTCATGCCCGACAAAAGTGAACGTCCTTACATACTCACCCCGGACGAAGTGATGTCCAAGGAAGAACGGACGGCAAGACAAGCGGAAGTCATCACCAATTGCATAAAAGGGTTTTCCAAACAACGCATTGAAAGGGCATTGAAGAATGAAGGGGCTACTTACGTCCGCTTCTTCAACAATGACGGTGCTTTGGGGTACCGTCCCGATGACAGCTATTTCAAGGACAAGAATGTATATGCCGGAAGACTGAACGGTCACAAACTGGAACTGAACGCCATGTATGATGTGGATGAAGCGATTAAAATGGCAGATACCGTACTGTTTGACCGCATTCAGATGATGCAGGACGACAATGCCAGATGGACATTATACATCAAACCACAAGGTGAAGATTCATTCAGTATCTATCCCGCCAAAGAGGATGTCAACCAATTTTTCTCCACTATCCGACAAGGGCAACAGACAGAGGGCGAAAAGGTCCGTGTTGAACTGGCGCAGAAATACTATGCCCTGGCAGCTGCACACCCTGAACTCCGAGTTGACCTGTTCGGAGCAAAGGCAGAGAATGAGGATTTGTCGAGAATACAGCGTGTGAATATCTACAAGCGGAAAGACGAACGCATCTTCTGTGCTCCTGTCATTGACGGTATCGACAAGGTGGAACCTCGTGAGATAAGTTTCTGGCAGTACCAACGGTTATGGGTGTCGGAAGACAGGACCGAATACAAAGCGAACCTTGCCGCCAAACTGTTCTCGGATGTACTGCATGAGCAGAAAGCACAGAACAGGGAAAGCAAGGATGAACCATTAAAGTCTGAGGAAACAAAAGAAATTGATGAAGCAGAGTTGAATGAAATCCGACAACAACGCATGAAACAATTCGAGAATCTGAAAGAGAAGCATCCTGAAGCTATCTTGTTGTTCAGAACCGGAAAGTTCTACGAGTCTTTCAAGGAGGACGCAGAGAAAGTTTCACGGATAACAGGAATCACTCTTACTCAAAAGGATATGGGAACTGGGTCAAAAATACCAAATGCCGTATTTCCTGAACCAACTTTGGATACCTATCTGCCCAAGCTTGTACGGGCTGGTGAAAGAATTGCCATCTGTGACTGGCAGGAACTTGCCAAACGAGAGCAACAGGAGCAACAGCCGGAACGGTCATCCTATCATCGACGTTGAACTGAACAATATAAATTATGAGCAAGAACAAGGAATATGCAGAAAAACACGCCGCTTTTGCCATGGAGCAGATGCGAAGATACGGAATACCAGCCTCCGTAATATTGGCACAGGGCATATTGGAAAGCAGTAACGGGCAAAGCCAGTTGGCACGTAAGGAAAACAATCACTTCGGCATCAAGGCTACCAACGCATGGCTGGCTGATGGCGGTAAATACGGACTCTATACGGATGACAAGCCGAATGAGAGTGCGCCCGTAAGGGTATGTGTTAAATACCTCTTTAGCAAGAGGTTAGGTTAGTGTTCTAAAACAACCTACTCCCAACTGACTTAACCCTAGGGGAAACTCAAAGGTGAGTGTAGCATGTCAGTGAAGTAGTAAGTTGACTAATTACCATGTCACGACTGAACTGCAAGGGAAAAAGATAGATACAAGGATGAAATCTGATTGATTGAACGATAGTCAAGTGGCTCTTCGGGCTAGCAATAACGGAAGGTAGTTATAGACGTTATTATGCAGTACCTCGCTTTATTTTTCGTAAACACGAGGCAAAGAACAAACTGCATCACGACCGCAATAAGCGGAGAAAAGGACGAAAGTCGCATCCGACAATCTATCGCGCTACGTTAACGCATACACTAAACGGGGATTACCTAAATCGGGAAGCTGCAAAGCTATGGCTTACAGAGCCTGAATACCCGACATGGTAACGGAGCTTCCGTAGTAGTCTGAGTGGGGGAAAGCCTCATACATGGCGAAGGGAAGCAGTTATTAACTTCAATATAAACTTAAAGATTACGTGAGAGACGTATGAGAAATCCAGAGTTACTATTGAACAATCTAAGTTCACACAGTTCAGACTTAAACTATAAGTTTGAACGAGTGTATCGAATTCTTTTCAATGAACAAATGTTCTACAGCGCCTATCAGCGCATTTATGCAAAACCGGGAAACATGACTCCTGGTACTGATGGGAAAACTATTGACCAAATGAGCATTGAAAGAATTAGCAAAATCATTGCTACTCTAAAAGATGAAAGCTATCAACCCAAACCCGCAAAACGCATCTACATTCCCAAAAAGAATGGGAAAATGCGTCCTTTGGGAATTCCATCATTCGAGGACAAACTAGTGCAAGAAGTGGTTCGCATGGTTCTTGAAGCTATATATGAAGGAGCCTTTTATGACACTTCTCACGGGTTTAGACCCAATAGAAGTTGCCACACAGCACTAACAAAAATCGGAGTGGAGTTTACTGGAACTAAATGGTTTATTGAAGGAGACATAAAAGGGTTCTTCGATAACATAGACCATGAAGTTCTTGTAAATATTCTAAAGAAACGTATTGAGGATGAGCGTTTTATAAGGCTAATAAGAAAATTCTTGAAAGCTGGCTATGTTGAACAATGGAAGTACAATCCTACGTACTCGGGTACGCCACAAGGGGGAATAATTAGCCCAATATTGGCTAATATCTACCTCAATGAGTTCGACGAGTATATGGATAAGTATGCGAAAACGTTCAATAAAGGCAAAGCGCGCAGAGTAAGCAGTGAGTATCGTTGGCTTGAAAGCCACATCAGAGGCTTGAAACAGAAGTATCAAAGAGCCACAGATGCCGATAAAAGAGAAGCACTCTACCTTAAATACAAGGAAGAGCGCAAGAAACTTTTGCGAACCCCATGCAAAATGGATATGGACGAGGAGTATAAACGTCTGAGATACGTTAGGTATGCAGATGACTTCCTCATTGGAGTAGCGGGCAGTAAAGAAGACTGCGAGAAAATGAAAGAGGATATCACTGAATTCATGCGAGAATCACTCAAACTTGAACTCTCAGCTGAGAAAACTCTCATTTCTCATGGTCAAGACGCTGCTAAGTTTCTCGGTTATGAAATAAGTATAAAACACTCGGAATCCACAATCAAAACAGCAAAAGGCGGAACGCAAAGGTCTAAAAATGGTAGAGTAAGACTATGGGTATCAAAAGATATCTGTAGAAAGAGACTTACCTCTTACGATGCATTGAGTAGCAAGGTGGTCAAAAACAAGACCAAACTGCGCCCAAAATGTAGGGAATATCTTATCGGCAAGAAGCCAGAGTTAATCCTTGCACAATACAATGCGGAAATAAGAGGATTCTATAACTACTATGCACTTGCTCATAATATCGGCAATGTAGGTTGGGAGTTCTTCTACTTTATGAAGTATAGTATGTTAATGACTCTCGCTCAAAAACTCAATACCAGTATAAGTAAGGTTATAACAAAGTTCAGCAAAGATAAGAACTTTGTTATCCCATACACCACTGATAAGGGGGAAAAAAGAGAGGTTATACTTTACAATAAAGGTTTCAAACTCAACCGCAACATCAAAGATATAACGTGTGATAGAATGCCCGTCACTGGTTTTCTGCCATACCCGACTTTAGCAGAACGGCTAAGGCTTGGTGTATGTGAGGTTTGTGGGGAGAAAGATGAATTGGTAATGCACCATATTCGTAAACTCACAATGCTCAAAGGAAATACGGAGGTCGAGAAAATTCTGCTTAAACGCAGACGCAAAACTATTGCAGTTTGTCAATGTTGCAATGCTAAGATACAAAAAGGTGAACTATAGTTTGATGTTAATAATGGAAAGCCGTATACATGGAGACATGTACGTACGGTTTGGGGGCAGGTACGGAGAAACCTACCGCCGAAAGGCGGCAAGGCGCCCTGTACCGAGCCTACAATTTTGTAGTTACGACAATGTGGGAGAATCATACGAGCACCATTCCAGGTTCCTGAAGGAGAACAAACGGTATTCGGAATGTTTCAAACTGTCGCCTGATGACTATAAGGGATGGACAAAAGGACTTGAAAAGGCCGGTTATGCCACTGGAGGCAGTTATGCAGCCAATCTTCAGAAAATTATCGAGGTGAACAGTTTGGACAAGTACGACCGCATGGTCATGGAAAATATGCAAAGTCAGGGAAAGGAATTCGGAGTGCATAATGCTCAGGGGGAAACTCAAACAAAGGATGATGTCAAATACAGTTTTCCTGTCAACCGTGAAGAGTTCATGCTGGTGACTTCTCCTTTCGGCATGAGACAAGACCCGTTGGATGCGACCAAGCAACAGATGCACAAAGGCATCGACATACAGACCAAGAATGAAGCAGTATTGGCAACAGAAGACAATGGGAAGGTCATTGCGGTGAATCAGAATGCCAATACACCGGGTGGCAAGTCCGTAACAGTGGAATACCAACGGGAGGACAACAGCAAGATACAGGTAAGTTACCTCCATTTGGATGCCGTTGATGTCAAGGTCGGTGATACAGTGGAAGCAGGACAAAAGTTAGGCATGTCCGGCAACACGGGCACACGGACAACAGGGGAACATCTTCACTTCGGGGTAAAAATGATAGCGGCTGACGAAACAACCCGTGACATGGATCCTGCGGCTTATCTTTCAGATATAGCCATCAAAGGGAGCATCAATTTACAGGCTCTACACAACGGAAACGATTTGTTGGCAAAATACAAGGAAGCAGAGAAGACAGAAGGTCAGGCTATCGATATGTCACTTACTCCTGATGCCTGGATGAAGAAGTTGCTTTCTTCGGAAGACAGTGGCATCGGGCTTGGTACTGACCCGATAGTGGAATTGGTAACGACCATGTTTGCCAGTCTGATGGCTTTGGCCATGCAGATTGACGGTCAGCAAGAAAGCCGCGAAAAGCAGATGCAGCAAGCAACAGAGGCTTGTCTGAAGAGACAGGTGGACTTGTCCTCCCTTGTACCGTCCATGAAGCAATGCGTCCTGAACGTGCAGGATAACAGGAAACTGTCGCTGGACATGGATGACGGCAAGGAACGTTTTACCCATGAGCTGTCGCCTGCCGAAACCAACCGGTTGCAACGTACTTTAGGGGATTCCACCCTGTCTGAAACGGAAAAAAAACAAAGGGTGACATCATTGGTCAATAACATAATGCTGTCACATCAGGTATCAAGGAACTTTGAACAGGGAGTGAATGCAGGACTGACACAAAGCGAGAACATGCAAATCAAATGAGACCATTTTATAACTAAACTATTACAAGCGTATGATTAAATGTGAAGTGACGCTGTGCGGCATCGTCAGCCGTGTGGCAACAAGAAGGACAACAAAGGATGGCAAGGCTTATACAAATTTTGCCGTAAAGGTGAATATTCCGGAACGTAACGGTACTGGAATAACAGCGGAGGTGTTCATCAACAGAGAGGGAGAAATGAGTGAGGATCTGTCAGGTATGGCAACTGGGAACCGTATTCAGGTACAGGGTGAACTGACATTCAAGAAGCGTGGGGAAATGCTTTATCTGAATATGGATGCCAAAACCATTGACATGCAGCCATCGATGACTGATGATGAGATTGTCGGTGAAATGACATTCAGAGGGAAGATCGGCAAGGAAGTGGAATGCAAGCAGGACAAGAAAGGAAATCCTTATATCATCTTTTCTGCATTCAGTACGGAAAAGAACGGCGACAGTTTCAACTACACCTGGGTTCGCTTCATCCGTTTCACCGGTGAGAAAGAAGAATATCTCCAGCCAAAGCGAAAGATAAATGCCAAAGGCATATTGGATTTGTCTGCCTTCAACGGAAGAATCAACATCAGTTGCCGTGTGTCGGAAATGAGTGAATATATACCGCCTCAGTTTAACAGTTACCGTCAGTGATTATGGGTGAAAGATACAACAAGAATTATCGGAGTGACGGTCGTTCGGCTGAAGATCGTGCTCTTGACCGTTTTGCGGAAATGATGATTGAAAAGATTTCTTCCATCAAGGAAGATTGGAAAAAGCCCTGGTTTACGGAGGGCACGCTCCGTTGGCCAAGGAATCTGTCAGGTCGGGAATACAATGGTATGAATGCGATGATGTTGATTCTCCATTGTGAGAATGAAGGGTATCAGATACCCGTATTCATGACCTTTGACAGGGTTATGAAGATGAACTATGAGCAAGGAAAGGACTGCAAAAAGTCGGCGATGACGGATAAAGAGGGGAATCCTTTGCCACAGGTCAGTATTCTGAAAGGTGAAAAGAGTTTCCCTGTATTCCTTACATCGTTTACGGTGGTTGACAAGGAAACCAAGGAGAAAATCAAGTATGAGGATTATAAGCAGCTTTCCAACGAAGAAAAGGAACGATATAATGTCTATCCAAAGTTGAACATTTACAACGTATTCAACATTGACCAGACCAACCTGAAAGAGTCCCGTCCTGAACTTTATGAAAAGATTCGTGAGGAGAATGAATTGAAAAGACCGGAGCAACAAGGTGAGTCATTATCCTTTCCTGCCATCGATGATATGATAGAAAATAAAGAATGGCTCTGTCCTATAACGTTGAAGCACCAAGACCAGGCATATTATTCCATCAGTAAGGATGAGATTGTCCTACCCGAAAAGTCGCAGTTCCTAAGCGGGGCGGCATTCTACGGTACAGCATTACACGAAATGACGCACTCCACGGGAGCAGACAGTCGCCTGGGACGTTTCAAGAACGGCAACGGCTCTTTCGGTTCAAGGGAATATGCCCGTGAGGAACTGGTAGCGGAACTTGGAAGTGCATTGGTGGCACAACGTCACGGCATCTCCAAGAACATCAAGGAAGAGAGTGCTGCTTATCTGAAGTCATGGCTGAGTGAACTGAAAGAGTCGCCGGATTATATCAAGACAACACTGTTGGATGTGAAAAGGGCTTCTGCCATGATTACAAGTCAGATTGACCGTATCAACGAGAAATTGAATAATGGGATTGGTGCAGAAACGACCGTAGAAAAACGGGAACTTGAACCAGTCTTACAGGAGGAAGAAACGGTACATTATGGACGTGGAAGATAGATTTAAATCAAAATAACAATGTAAAAACAATCAAAATCTTCGTTTTTTCTGTTATTCATTTGGTTGAAAGCAAAAGATTATATATCTTTGCAATCCAGTAGAACCTGCCAAGCCTCTTAACAATGCTCAAATAGGCAGGTCGTTTTTTTATATATAATAGTATGGCCAAGTATAACAAAACAAACAAGACCACTGAAGAACTTGTGTCAAGTCTGAAAGAAAAAGGACTGATAATATCTAATAATGCAAAAGCGATAAATTATATTCGCAATATAGGCTATTTCAGACTAAAGGCATACTTTTATCCCTTATACAAAGAACCGAAACACAAGCACCTATTCAAGCAAGAAGCATCATTCGATAAGCTTATGAATATGTATCGCTTCGACCGTAAATTACGACTTCTTTTATTCAATGAAATAGAAAAAATAGAAGTAGCTTTTCGAAGCACAATCGTAAATATCGTTTCTGATGTATTAGGTGACATCTTTTGGATGACCGAACGTAAATATTTCAAAAGTGAATTTCATTTTAATTCGTCGTTGTCTTTGATTCAATCTGAATACGAAAAATCCAAGGAAGAATTCATCATTCATTTTAAAAATAAATATTCGGACTCTCATAGATTTCCACCAGCGTGGATGATTGCGGAGATTTTACCATTAGGGAACTTGTGTCATATATTTATGAATCTCATGAGTCCGAAAGCAAAGAAAAAAGTAGCTAAATATTTTGGTCTTCAGGAACCGGCTTTCACTTCATGGATGCTTGTATTAGGCAATTTACGGAATATGTGCTGTCATCACACGAGAACCTGGAATAGAGAACTCGCCATCAACACTGCTAATCCACAAATTACGGCATTTCCATGGATAGATATTAGAAAGACAAATCCCAAAAGGATCTATTACCGTATATGCATGATTCAATACTTGTTGTTTACGGTTTCACCAAACAACAAGTTCAAGGATAAATTAAAAAGACTTATTGACAAGTATCCCACAGTTGATATTGCGGCAGTAGGATTCCCTACAGATTGGGAAGATGAACCTCTCTGGAAAGCATAAAAGACAGGAATTATCACTGGCTTTGGTGATAATTCCTGTCTTTTGATTGTATGAACATATTTTCTAATAAGAATCGCAATTATTCATAAAGACGGAAATTTTGTCGATTAAGGAATAAAATAAAGCCCACTCATCACGAGCAAGCCTTACCATAAAAATGAAAAAATTATTTTATATGCAGTTCAATCTTTGTGTGTCTGTTGGCTTCATCGGGATTGAATCTGTCGATACCACCTTCAGAAACCTTCAGCATCTTTTTACTGTTAACACCCCTTTGTTCCAATAAACGTAGGATATAATCTGCACGATTATCACTCAGTCGGTTGTTGATGACGGCATTGCCTGTAGCGCTGTCAGCAGCACCGGTCACCTTGACGACCAGACCATATTCCTTGACCACTCGTGCAATCTCATCCAAGTTTATAAGTTGGGATGAATCAGTCAGCATTGACGTTCCCAATCTGAAGAAGAAATAGATGGGTGAACCGAGACACTTCCCATTAGTAATATTTGCCAGATATGAATTGATGGAGATGGAATCACCACCGTGATAATGGTACCTGTATCGTAGTGGAGCTTTACCAATAGTATTCACACCTGTTGAATCACCATCAATAGGATAATCTCTGCTCATCAACCTTGCCCGGAGAGAGTTCAATCCGCTGTAATCGTTTCTGGGATATCCGTTATTCCCCGTCGGCATCGCATCTTCATTGAGTTTGTCAAACAAGTTGCCGTATTGCTCCAGCAATCCTTCAATCTCAAGTATCTTCTTCATTTCAACAATCGCCATAACTGACAGATTGTTCTGTCTTGAAAGTCTTGCATTGTCCGATTGCAGGGACACCGCATAGTCAACCAACTGTTCATTACGTTTCATGAAGGGCTTGGCATCTATTACTTTTTTCCACCCGACCTTTCCTATAGTGAAGGACAATCCCGCCTTAACGCTGAACAAATTGTCACCGAACTCCCGGGAAGCGCTGTGGCCATAATTGTCAAAGTCATCGAATGTGGTGGTGCCACCTAGTTCCATCGTCAGATGCAACCGTTGCGCAAGACGGTATCGAGCCATCAGGCCATAGGAGAAAGCAAAGGGACAGTTCCCGTTGTCCTCGTTGTGGATGATACCCAAGCCAACATAGGGAACAATGTCCCAAGGTCGGTCTCTTGCATGGTAGTGGCTCCCGGTCACATTCCACAAGAGGTCTGCATGAAGTTGTCTGTAGTCCTGGTTGTCAAGTTTGCAGTCCTTGAACTGAAAACCTTGGAAAGACACCCTCGTTCCGATGGCTGGTGTAAACCATTTGCCGATTGAGGCAGTCAGAGACGGTTTGACTCTTCCGAACAGGTCTTCACATCCGAGAGGATTGCCGACAAAAGCAGTAGCACCTCCAGAAACATTCAAGAACCAATTGGAATCCCAACCCGATGTCGTGGTCACATTCTTCAGATAGGACGGCTCAACCGGTTTGAGCAAATCCGTTTGCGGAATGATGACCTTCAGACTGTCATTTGTCCTGTTAATCTCTCCAGCCTGAACGCCCAAGGTCAGGCTGCACATACATATAAAAGTCAATTTTCTAATCATATCGTCGTTGTTTTGTTAGAAATCTGACTGCAAAAGAATAATGTTTTTTTCGATAAATGAAAAGAGTGCGCTGAAAAGAGTATGAATTTAACCGCATTTATAAATAGTCGATAAATCATACTCTTATTTCATACTCTCAAACGATATTATTTACGTTTTACAGATTTTCCGCCAGAAGGTCTCATCATGCGCCTTGCCATTCTCATCATACGCCTTGTCCATGCCATGTCATCCTCATCATCGCGACGTCCCCAGTCCTTGTCCGAACTTCCACCGCCACCTCCTCCGCTACCTTGGGCAAAGTCTGTAGCGTGGTCAATGTATCCACAAAGAAGCAACATACCGCACTCAATGATTTTCTCACTGCGTTCGGCAACATCTTCCAAGACCGTGCCGCTTAAAAGATTCTTTTGCTCATCAGTCATTGTGGGCCATAATGTACGAAGAGTGTCCGCAACTTCTCCGTACAATGCATCCGTCATCCTGTACCTTGTCTGTTGTTCGATATTGTCCGCAATGTGATAGGCATTCTTACGCAGTTCTTCAGTACGTTCTCTGGTCGCCTCCATTTCCACTTTCAATTCTTCCAATTTACGGTCAGCCTCATTCAGCTTGCCTTTCTTGTCAGCCAGATTGTCCAGTACCTTTTGGAGTTGCGAATCGAGACGGTGTATTCTTGTACGCAGTTCTTCGGAATCTCCTCGTCCGGCTTTCAGGTCCGCACGCAGATTGTCCAGTTCCTCTTCAAGCTCGTACTTCTGGTTTTCTAGATTTGCAACCATCGTGGTCAGTCCCTTCACTCTTCTTTCTGCCAGTCGGATGTCCGCTTGCAAGTGGTCAAGTACAGCCTTATGGTTCTCAATCTTTTCCTCCAGTGTTGTACACTCCGATGTGAGCATACGACGGTATTCCTCCGTTGAACGGTGTTTGGCTCCCGTTTCGGCAATGTTGTCGCCACGCCCCAATCCCCATCTTTCATTGACTACAGCCAACTCATTGTGAAGTGCTGTTGTCCGTGCTTTAAAATCATAAATGTTCTCACCTGCAAACAGACGTTTGAATGCAAACTTATTGTCCTTGTCAAGTGGCAACAAAGTACAATGGAGATGAGGATTCAATTCGTCAAGATGTACATAAAATCCTATGATGTTTTCCTCGCCCCATTTGCCACATGCAAACTCATACATGTCCTTTGCCCATTGTTCAATCTCAGGCAGTCTCTTCAAGTGTGAGTTATCGGCACCATGTTCCTCATTCAGCACCTGGTTTCCGAACGCCAGTTGCCGCATCCTTTCTCGTGAACCACCGAAAATGATGTTCACACAGGTACGGTACTTCGGTTCATTCAATCCTTCGTTCGGATCCTTGATGCCTCGTTTCATCAGCTCCTCTGCCATACGTTCCGTTATACGTTTACTTTTGTCAATAGATTGTACAATTCCACCCTTGACGATTTCAAAATTGAGGTGTTCACGTGTACGGTCATGATTACCCCTTCTCAGGGCTTCTGCCCAAGCCTTGTCGCCCCAACGTCTCTGCTGCTCGTCGCTTTCGCCTTTGGAGATGCCTTTGGACGCACGTATATCCATTACCTGTTTTGCTGTCTTAGCCATGATTCTGTTCGTTTTAAGACCGTCCCAGCTTGCTGCTTGTGCGGACACTGCTCCGACAGCCGGCAGGCTTGTCGGGAATTAGGCTACCCCGATACTAATTCGTGTGGACAACGGGCAAGCCCGGTGTGTTAAAAGTGGCAGTACCTTCAAGAAGGTTTCTTATTCAGATTATACTGTCAGTGAATAGAACGGGTATGTCCGTATAAGACGGCAAGCCGGAAACGGATTGTTGTTAAATATGGGTTATCTGTCTTTTGACAAGAGGTTGCGGTAATACCTGAACATCCTGTCAAGCAGGGTTGCTTCGTCATAGGGAATCCCGTCAAAAGAAGGATGTCTGCTCGGCAGGATGTCGCCATGGAGTACGGCAGAGAAATCTGTCAGCCTTTCAAGCAACGTACTCCATTCTCCTTTATGGTGAATGGTGTACAGTTCATGCAGGATGGGAATCACATCATTGTCCGCATGATGTCCTGTCGGCAGGTCATGCAACTGCCACAGCAGCATGTGGTGAATGATGCCATACGGCATGTTCCTTACAAAACCATCAACATCAGATTGTCTGCCACTCATGGACGAGTCGTTACAAGCGGTCAACTGTCCAAACAAACGGACAGCTTTGTCAAGGGACATTGTGCCACTTATCAATGCGGCAATTTGGGTACTGATATTTTCAGCATTCAGCACAACATCACCGTGTGTATTAACTGTAGAAATGCACATCTGAATGATGCAGCTCTTTTGCAGAGCCTCCTTCTTCAACATCCCCATTACTGCCAGTTCGTTCAGGAACTTCCGGGTGGTAGCCCTATGCCAGTTCCAAGTTTTGGCTAGGTCAGTCACTGTTACCTCAAAAGGTTTCAGTGTCCACTTGTTATTGGAATCCTTGTGTACATCCTGCATTTGCGGATTGTCAGCTTCTGCCACTGCCTTGTCCAGCAGGAAGCAGTAGGCATCCAGTTTCGAGAATTTCCCTTCAGTCCTGGGTCTGAGGAAATCTAAAAGAGGTTTGTCCACAAGAATCCGATAGCTTTGCTCCCGGATTACAGGTTGGTTCTTAATCTCATTTTTCATTCAGTCATCTGTTTTTGCGTCAACCTAAAAGAGGTCATTGTGCCACATCCCTGTAGCTATTGTCAGAATCAAAACAAGTCGGTCAAAAAAACAAATATGCCGATGTTTGGGACACCGGCACATGATTAGGTTCTGTTACTTCGGAGGGTTCATATTTGTCCGGACAACAGTTCGTTCACCTGCTCGTCACAGAATCGGTCATACTCATCCTTGTCCGTGTCGCTTTCGATGGCTTCATCAATAGTACTTCCAAGTTCATCAAAGCACACCTCGTTGTGTACACATGTCACTCCTGCATAGTTTTTCAGATAGACTTCATAATAGTCCATTGAATTGTATGCGATGACCACATATCCCTTATGGAGTCGTGCCTGCACATGGAACATGAGGGCGGGCATTTTCTTGAATGTGGTCGCAATGAATTTAGTCACTCTCCATGACATGACAATGTTCATGGGCGTTGTAGCCAGCAACTGGTCTTTGGCGGTCTGTGCCACCTGCAAAATGTAATCCTTGTCCATAGTCTCTTTGTTTTCCCTACATTCGTTGAACTTCAACGTTTCGGGAGATTAACTGTTTTTCTGCCCTGAATGAGGCGAACCGCATAGGCAAAACTTCTTGAAGAATACACTCTACAAGGTGGTGGAAGATTCTTCATAAGGAAAGCCTGCGTGTTTTGAGACTATGCAAAGGGCAGCCACATAACTTTGCAGAAAAGCAGTGAAGCCGCCCGATGCGATGGACATGAACAAACATTAATAGTATAAGAGGACGATACTCTCATCCATAGGCATACCATCTTCAACCATATAGCGAACTTTTCTGGACGGGTAGAATATGGACGCATGGAGGAAGAATCCGAGTGTGACTACAACAGGAAACATTCCATGACAGAATACAGTCGCTAATATCATTGCCAATAATATAGCCACAAACATCCTTAACCTTGACCTAATCAGGTAGAACATACTGTCAGTCAAACGATATGAGAACAGACACATGGAAAGTGCCGTCGATGGTATCAAGGTTACAATGTCATTCATTACCGAATGGTGGAGATAATGAAAGAGCAACAGCATGATTAGAAGTGTCAGCATGTAGAACTTCCGTGTATTCTCACTGAAAGCCATGCGATAGTAGAAAGCAGTCATACAGTTCCCTGTTTTCTTGTAGAACGCCATCGGTATATACAATAGGATGGCAGGGAAAAGAAGAAGTAAAAATTTCAAGACCATATTATTCATTCTTTAAGTTATTGTTTTCGTTCAAAAATGAGTTGTCATCATTGTCTTCATCATTCATTGTGCTGAGAAAACGCTTGATACCCAAACAGAGTATGACAAGTGTAAGCGGAACAGCTTTCTGCAAACCGTCTGTAGGAATACAGAACATCGCTACTAAACATATCACAATGACTGTAAGCAAGCCGATAAACAGATGTCTTTTATCAATCATTCGAGTTCAAGGTTTATCAATCCATGGGTTGCTTGATGAATCAAACTGTTCACATCATTTATGGAAAGACGTTTTTTAATCAATCGGTTGTTGAATCCCGGATTACGTTTCATACTCTTTATAGCGTTGTTCAACCAAAATTCAGGAATCGTGAAGATTTGTCCTTTATAACTCTGCCTGGTTCTATATTTTGAAACCAGTCTGAGTATTCTACAACGGGTTTTCTTCATTTCATATCCTGATAAAGTGACAAACTCCTTTTGGGTGTCGCAGTCCAGTACATCAAGCCATGTCTGGTGTTCCTTTATCAGTGCGACAATCATAGAATAGATGTCCTCTTTCATTCAATCAACTAAAAGAAATCAAGAAGAACCTTGCTTTCAGTGCGGTCATAGAGCATCTTTCCCTTTGTGGAAATGCGTCTGAGTTCATCACGTAGTTCTTCACACATATATTCCAGTGAAGCATATACCGTTACATCTACTGTGTTGCACATGCCATGCTCATCCGTGGACGAGTTCAGTTTGAACATATGTTCGAAACGTGGATTGGAATATGAGCAGCAACAATGGCCGAACTCCGTATCTTTTGACGGAACCATGTGATAAAGCAGAATCAGTTCCATCTGATCCTCCATTTCATCAATGAGTTCATCGATAGGCATCGGATTAGGAAGTTGATATGTCAACAAGGCATAATCATCCTCCAATTCAGAAGAGACCATCATTGATGGTTTTACAAGACTGGGCATTTGCAGAGTTGCCAGCATCTTGAACTGTTCAACTGTTTCCTGAAGTGTCATAGGTTTATCTGATTTGGGTTAGGTAAGCTACAATAAGTTCTTTGGGCAGTTCTTCCAGACTGAAACGTCCGACAGGAAGACGTTTGGATATCGGTTCCATCAGTTCCGGCATCAAAGCTGCCAGTCTGTAATATTGAGCCTTCAATTCTTCTGACATCAGACATACGGCAATGTCGTCAATATATATAAAAGGATTGAGCAACATCCAGAAGTAGGCTGCATACAATTTTTCTTCCTCTTTAAGCTTTCCTTCCTGTATGTCCTTGGCGCACTGCCAGGCATTGGCGGTCAGTCTCCGGTTGCTGCGCATCACCATTAAGACAAGAGCCTTTTCCCTATTGAAAGCATCGCATGAATCAATCAGATTCATGCTGACTCTTCCAATTATCTCTTTTGTCATTTCATTGACATGCTCAAGGGAATTGTCACCCAAGTCGTGCAAGAACTTTAGAGAGGTTCTGAAATTACGGTCTTCCACACAGATGAAAGACTCCAGTTCCTTTTGCGTAGATATGCCTTTCTTCAATGTATTGTTCAGGAAGGATTCATACCTGTCAATGGTTGTCTTGCAATTACCTTGATAGGGATTTACAAAATCCAGATTGGAGTAAAAATCATGTCCGGGTTTGATATACGGACGATATTTTTCTTCATGCGGTATATATCCCAATGCAAATCGAAAATTTAGGTAGTCTGTAAGTGTATAGTCATTGGAACGGACAATCTTCGCAATTCTTGTTGCAATGGAATCATTGATGTTGATAAATTCTTCCTGTTCTGACGGATAACCATGTACGACAATGGTGTCATGAGGAAAGGAGGCTGCAACGGAGTCACGCAAAGCATACCAACGTCTGCACAATTCCACCAATTGGGCTGTCTCCTTTTCATTGAATGCATTGACTTCATCAAGGAATCCCTTATAAATGGAGAGGGCTTGTCTCGTATCACCTCCATCACCGTTTTGTCCGTTGCCCGAAGTACAAGAGGAACCAATAAAGGATGAAGATATAATCAGACATATGCACCCGATACGAATACAAAGGTCATTCTTGTTGACAGAACATGCCCCAACGAATTTAGTCAAAACAGAACAATTTAGTTCATAGTCCGAATTGCTTCTGTCCACTTGATTTAAATAATTTGTCCGCTTCATTTGCCACACGATTAAAAGTTATTTTGATGCAAAATTATGTATTTCTGTTCAAATACAAGTATGATTTGAAAAACTTTATACTATGTTATATTATCAGACTTAAAAGTATGATTTTAATAGCAACAAATACAACTGATTGATATACATAGTGGAAGAGACATGCCATCAAGTCAAAACGGATTTGTTTGGGATAAGGTATCAATGAGTAGTGAACGAATGGTCATAAGGGCATTTGCCTATGAATGACCACATAATTTGCCACATAACAGACTCTATCATGACCACAATGTATGTAAAACACAGGAAGAAATGCTAAATAAATGAAAGATTCTTCATAGAGTATGATTTCATTTACAAATTTGTTATACCTTTGCATCAGATTTATGAAAACATACATGTTATGGCAAAATTTGGATATTATTTTGAGACCAATAATCAGACTGAACTGGTTCAAGCATTACAATGGATGAGCGACTATGGCTGCAATGCCATAGCAAAAGATTCTATTGAATATGAAAAGCTCCGTCCACAATGGCAACAGACGGTCGAAAAGCTTGAAGCAGGTGACGAGTTGGTTGTGTATAAATTGAGCAATGCGATTAGAGGCGCAAGAGAACTGTTGTTTTTCTTGGAGTTCTGTCGCCTGAAGAATATCCGGATCATATCTGTCCTTGACAGGATTGACAGTCATCAGCAGTTGTTTCAGAACATCGAAAATATGACTCTTCATATATTTGAAGTACTGGCAAACTTCACTGCGGAATCCGTCGAGCTGAAGAAGAAGGTTACTTCCATCCAGCGCACCAATAAAAAGCAGTTGGCAAAGCGTCAGGTTGGTGTTTCCAAGTTGGAACGCAACATGAACGTCATCAACTTGTATAAAAGCGGTTATCCCATCAATGAAATCTGGAAACAGAGCGGTTTCAGAAGCAGAAGTTCTGTGTTCCGTGTATTGAATGATGCCGGTATCAAGTTACAAAGGGGAAATTGGAAAAAGAAGAAAGAGGGCGAATGACCCTCTTTTCTCACACAATAAAACTCAATCCTCATACTTTTGTCGGTCATAGGACACTTTTATTCCACAGTGGTATAATCCACGGAAAGCATCAACCACTTTATTAGTCAACCGTTTGCTTTCTGAGCACATAAAATGCAATTCGTGCGTCCAATAGTCAAAACTGAAATCAAGCATCGTACCGCTATATCTGTCGGCTGTATTGCAGACCGTGACAGATACATATCCGCTTGTTCCGCTTTGCAACACGACCTTGTGATTATAATAGTCAAACTCACAATTCGTCTCACTTCTTGTTATCTTGTCAACAAGCCTTTTAATAAATGCATACTTCTTCATATCATATATTCATTGATTGTTGTTACATAAAAGGTTTGGGATAGTACAGGATTTGAAAAATCTGCCGTCTCGAAAATATTCAATCCGTCCGGGTTCAAATCCCATATCTTCCATCGCCACATGCTTTAGATAGTTACGATAATCTTCACCTTGCATGTTTACACCTACAAGATTGTTGTATATCATCGGAATACTGATACCGTCATCACTTGACAGTATGACCTGACCGTTTTGTCTTATCTCATCTTTCATACCTTATTCTTATTATGGGTTAATTACTTTCGATTGCTCTTCAAATGCTGCTCATAGTCAAACGGTGACATGTCTGTCTTGCGCGGCTTGTCACGGAGAATGAATCTCAATATCAGAATAGGCCAAAAGAAAGGAATAGCCCATAACAGGATATTGTTCATACGTCTGTTCTTGCGTCGTGACGGACGACGGGAAGACAGCTGCCTTATCAGAAGGCAGACTATCATAAGAATTATCCAATCCATAAGTTTTGTTTTTATGCGCTCATACGTGCGCTGATTTTACATATATTGTCTTTCATCAGTTGCAAGATTTGGTCATGATAATGGGATATGCCGTTATGCTTTCCCCTGCATTGCACTATCTGCATCTTGGAGAGTGATACCTCGATTGTTTCCATGCGTATGCCTTCAATGGTTGCGGAAAATATCAGAGAATTGTCCTTCTCATAATATTTGTTGGCATAGACACAATGGTGTAGTTCACTGCCTTCTTCCATGAACTCAACGACACTTTCAAGCACTCTTATCTTGATTGTTCCATCCGTGAACACCAAACCGAAGAATTTGCCTTTCTTCTTCCGGTATTCCTCATCATGTGACTTTGCATCCATAACTTTCTTTTGTAGATTCTCTTTATTACGTTTCTCAACCAACTTGTCATGCGCTTCCTTCAGATTGGCAGGGCAGACATAATGGGCATTACGGATGTCTTTTCCTGTCAGTCGGAGCATATCGATGTAGTCACACCATATCGAACCGTCCAAAATGGTATAGTTGTTCCGTATGCAAATCTTTACGGAATCCCAATATCTCATAAGTTTATCGGGAGAATGGAGTGTATGGTATAACAGAGGTATCTGCCTTGACTTCAACAAGGTTTCATATTTCGGGTTGTTGAGTATTGCCATGAAAAGGTCGTATGGCTTCATCCCATGGAAACATCCGTCAAATCCATTCCGTATTATCTCCTTTGCAAACCGCTGTTTCGGATAGTAACAAGCAGGACTGATGTCATAGACATAGTGCCCTTGATTCATGCGTATCTCCATTTTGGATTCGGGAATCCACAAGTCATAATAGACAAATGAAAAGCCTCTCTTTCTTGCTACGGTCGTACTGACCCCATCGGGAGAAATCCATCTTTGCGCCACTTCAAAGATTGAGAAGTCAGCTGGCATTCCTACTTTTCTAATACATTGAACACTGAAAAAGCGGATAACCTGGTACTGCTTACAGGTTGTGATAATGGAAAAGTATTCTTTCTCCTTGTGCACTCGTTTTCTGCCTACAACAAACCCAAGCCTCTTACCACAATGTGGACAGACAACACCAAAGAGGGTATCTGCCAATTCGCTACCTCCATTCCAAACATGTCCGCACTCCATGCAGGTAATGACATTCTTTGCATTCCTATGTGCCAAATGGTCAAAGCAATGCTCAAAAGCATATAGTTTCTGTGAATCGGATAATTTATGCATCTTTCGGCTTAATCCGATAACTTCTTTCTGTATTTTGGTTTTCGCTTTCATAATCAGATGTAATTCTTCAATTTACCCCATGCGAAGTTTATTCCCTCGATATAAGAGTCCCATTCTTTGGATGTCATATAGGATGTCAGTCTCTCTGATGTATCATCGTCTGTGCCTACATATACAGCAAATCGTTTACCGCATCTTATGTCAGCCCATCGGATGGTCAAATCATTCCGTTTGGTGATTGTCTTGAAAAAGTTCAAAACAGATTCAATCTCTATCATATCGTTTCTTTTCGTCATAATCAGTCGAATAATGTGGGTTGTAAAATGCTCTGTGTCACTTGCTTTGTCTTTTTGGGGCGTTTCATCGATTCAATCTGCTCCTGCTGATAGCGGAGGATTGCAGCCTGTCTTGCTTCTGCCTTTTCCTCGTCAGTAAGTTCCACCACATGGTTTACCACTACGTTGCAGTTTATTTTTGAACCTACGACGATATTATCCTCATCATAGTAGTGCATCGCCATCGAATAGATTTCGTCATCATTGAATCCGTTGCATCCGCTACGCTTGACCTCGTTCAGGATATAGGTGATGCAGTTATCAATGTCCTTGTACTCTTTGGCATAAGAAACGGCAAAGAGTTTATCAGTCCTTGCTCTCTCTTCCAGATAGGCTTGAATGGTAGCCTTGAAATTCGTTGTACCTTTCATATTCATTCAGTTTGATGTTCAACTTATCGTAATCAGTTTGTTTTCCCTACCATCAGGTGTTTCGGGCTGTACTGCTTTTCTGATTTTGAGGCAACCAAAAGAAGGAATAGTGGAATAAGACAAGTTCGGCCAGGCAATTGACCGTTTACAGTCCATTGTCTGTAGGCGAATGAAATGTAACTTTTCGTTTACACCCTTCATGCTAAATTTGCCGAACAATCGGAAAGCGGACAGGCAAAATCTATTGAAAAGCAACTGAAAAGGAGAAATAACATGATAAAAAAGGTAAGATTAGGCTGTATTTCACAAATTAATATTAAATTTGCAGACGCAATCGACTGAGATATAAAGAATGTATGTCAGGCGATGGCCGAGCGGCTTAGGCAACGACCTGAAAAATCGTTTTAGGTGGGTTCGACTCCCATTCGCTCCACAAAGCTCGTCTTTGTTCTCCCTCACCACCAAGGAACATAATTGTTCTTTAGTGATGAGGGAGAATCGGTTATAATAGGTTCGGGTGGGCTGTCAGGCTGAGAACTTGCCGGGACAAGCATTGAAGAGCTGGCCTCTATCCGACAAGGATTTAGCATAGGACGGTGGCATTTAGTCAGCTTCCGGCTGAATACAAGGATAGAAGCCTGTTCCGTTTGTCCTTAGGGAAGACTGTATACCTTCAATCAGCAGCATTCATGCCGCCGACTGAAGGTGTTCTGTCTGAGAAACAAGTTCTTCTGCCTTACAGGGACGGGTGTATTTATAACTGGTGATTAACGTATGAAAGGTTTGACCGTCTGATAATGTCAGACGGCATATAAGCTGGTTATCGCATCTGTATTTACAGATGCCGCCGGCACTAAAAAAGATTCAGTACCGGCAGTTTCATCTGTCTTGCCTTACGGATTGTGTAATAGGTTCCACCTTTCGGAGTTCCATCATAGTAGGCAATCACTCCGTTGCTATGGGAAAGCATATAGTCATTACGTCTCAACAGACAACCATTGTAATAGTGTTCACTTAGCACTACAACCTTGTCTGCTCTTGAAATAATGGAATGATAGCGTAACTTCTCCCTTACAGACCATCTATCATACTGGAGGCGAAAAGGCACTACTGCGGTCAATATGATGTTGGGCAGTTCTTTTTTGCCTCTCAAGACCGCTTCTGCTGCAAGCAAGTCAAATCCCACAGCCATACCGCAAAGGAAATTCCGTACTCCTTTGGAGTGATTCTCCATGATAGCCTTTTCAAGTTTGGTGCATAGGTCGCTCCGTTTACTTTGGGGAATGTATCGATGTCCCGTGAATGTTACTGATTTTGTCATTTTAGTCTTTTTATCATTTAACCTTATAGAATGTCTTACCAAGGAAGAAACCTCCCAACACCTCTGCACCGAACATTTCAAGTCGGTTGGCAAAGTTGGCATAGGAATGTCCTCGTGTGATGATGTCGTCAAAGACCAAAATCCGTTTGCCCTTGAAGAAATCCTCATCATAGATTACATTCTCTTGAATCTGCACGTCTTTCTTCTTTCTGTTCTTGTGGACTTCGGGGCGGTCGTTGGTCACCCTGACGTGTTCATAGCCGTTTACCGCTCCCGACAATTCACATACTCTGCTTGAAAAGTCCTTGTAGCGGTGTTCATGCTTTTCGGAAGTGGATGCAGGAACGCAAGAGAACACAATGCTTCGCACCTGTTCACCGAAATGCTCCACCAATCTTTTGGCGGTCATCTGTGCCACTGCTTCATAATGGTTGCCGTCCTTGAAGTCCCAAACAATCTGTCGGGCTACCTTTTCTTCAAGTCCTACATTCTTTATGCGGGTTGGATAGTATTTCAAGAAGAATACTTTCAGCTTATCCAACTGCCTTGTGATGTTTTCGTCTTTCATTCTTTTTCCCTTTCTTCAAATGGCTTTCGCCAAGTCCGGTAATCTGTTTTTTCGGCTCACAAAGGAGGAAGGGAGGAATAAGGCAAGTTCGGATCTGTGGGCAGGCCGTTTACAGCCCGTACACAAATCCGAATGCAATGGGACTTTCCGTTTCCGAAGTTCCTGTTACCTTTGCCGACAAAAACGGATGCAGGACTTGGGCAATGGCAAAGCTCGCTACGGTATAAGTGGCAGGAAACGTGTGCTTTTGATTATAAAAGGAGATTGGAGATATAAATGGTATGGAAACGTATGAGCAAAACAAAAGCGGCCGAAGCCGCCTTGTTATTAGGATGAAAGGCTTATTTCTTGCCTTTCTTGGTCTTTGCTTTCGCCTCCTTTTTGGGAGCTTCCTCCTTTTCGGGTGTTTCATAGAATTTGGTGGCGACCATGACAATGCGGTTGCGTTTGACACCATCATCACCGGTCCATTCTTCCGGCTTGAAGTAGCCCTCAACGGTAAGCATCGTTCCCTTTGTCAGAATTTCAAAGGAAGAGGTGTTCTCATTCTTGCGCCAAGCTTCCACATTCATGAATGCCGATACGCGGACATCTTCGTCACCGTTCTTCTCTGAGCGGCCTACCGCAATGGAGAAACGTGCTACACTTGCATTTGTAAACTTACGGATTTCTGCATCCTTACCAATGAAACCAGTCACTACGAAATTGTTTTCAATCTTCTTCATAATCGTTATTTTTTAGAAGTTATACATCAAATTTTACAGGTGCAATCAGAGTAATGCAGATGGAAGGGTGCGCCAAGGCATTTTCTGCAAATACTCTTTTTGTTGGCAGTGGCAGCTGTAGAATGGAGTGAGAAAAGAAAAAGGAAGATTTTCATAAAATCATTGGCCAATACGGAGTACTCCCTGTAGCCCATAGACGAAATGGGCGCCGCATACTACCTTTGCAGCGGAAAAATGATGTGGCTTCGCAGGAAAAATAACATGAAGGAGGTTTGAAAACTTGTTGTGACGGTCAGGTAAGGTTGCTATCCGTGATACAATGCCGTGGCACATTCCCATGGCAGATAAGCCGTCAAGAACGCTTCGAAGAACGCATCGTGTCTGAACAGGATGGAAGCAGCAAGAGTGATACTCCCTTTTGAAAGCCAAAAGGAACAATGCCATTGATGGGTATGACGGAAGAACCAATGATGAACAAATGATGTCAAAATGACAAGCGAATGATGGTCGCCATTCTATAATCATCCGGAAATCATGGAGGAGGAAGAGAAAAGCGAAGTGAAATAAAGAAAGGTTATATGCCTTTCTATAACAAGCGGTTCGGTCGCTGTAGCGAATAAACGGAATAAGTTATAAGAGGAAGATTTGAGCATAGCCTGTTATTATAAGAGGTAACGACGTAGCCCCGAAAATGACACCCTCCAGGAAATAGGATGAAAGGTGTCATTCGTAAATCATTTGCAAATCATTCAGAAATCATTCGTCAATCACTGATGATTACTTCGTCACGGTAAACGGACAGTTCCTTACCGTTGGTCAGGCGTATCAGGATTTCTGAGCCGTATTCTTCAATGACAGTTCCTTCGGTGTAACCCCTATAGGGTACAATCAAAGTGCAGAATGCACCGATAATGCCGGTTTCTTCACATAGTCCAAACATAATAGTGTAAATTTAAAGGTTAATTATTTGATTTCCCATTTGCCATTCTTGAAAACACGCAAACAGGCATATTCGTCTTCCAGACAATGAGAGAGTATGCGGATATAGATGCTTTCCTTATGCTCTAATGAATCCCAAAGTTTGTTCATCAGCGTTTCGGGATAATCCCATCTTGATTTAAATTCCGCTTCAAGGTTTTCCTCGTTCAACTCTTGATACGCATCGAAATTCTCTTCCAAAAATTCCTCGACCTTTTTCAAGTCGCTTTCATGCTCTGTCCTGCAATACAGGATGTTGGTACACATATTTGCCATAGTCTAAATGTTTTTATTTCCCTACAGTTCTGATGACTGCTTGGGGATGTTACGTATTTTGGTGCCACGAAAAGGTGTTGCGAACCATCCGACAAGGTTTTCATCGTAAATACTACCTGAAGGGTGGAGATTTTCCATGAAACACGGAGTGCATGACCTTGAAGGGATTCGGACGCAATATCTACCTTTGCAGCCAAATACGGACATCTGCACAAGCAAACATCAAGGATATTGGAAGGAAAAGGAGGTAAAACGGGAACTGACCTGCCGATATAAGGGGAAAATTGGTTATCTTTGTCGTCCCAAAAAACAAGATGACCATACTATGACGATATACAGTGAGGCTGATTTGAAGCAGGCGATTATAAAAAAGGAAAGTCCGATAGTTGTTGAAGACAAGACTATCGGTGACGCTTTTCTGGTGGCAGGACGGATTCAGGGTGGGCTGTTGCCGAAAGTGGTTTTGAAGAGGATTAAGGAAAGTGGTACATGTCAGGTATCTGTGGGTGAAGGTGTCGTGATACCTGTTACAAAAGGGTTAGCTTCGACAATTCTTGAATTGTTGGAGATGCTGGAGGATGAAGAGATAGAAATCGACGTAGAAGAGGTAGCCGGAAAGAAAATCAACCTCTATTACAACAACAGACAATAGAAAAAGGATAGCGACAATAAGGGAAAGCCTTACTGCCGCTATCTTTTCGTTTAGATGCGTCCCTCATCGGCATAGCTGTAGAAACTACCGTCGGCGACAATCACATGGTCAATTAGCCGAATATTGAGGATATTGCAGGCATCAGCCAAACTTTTTGTCAGCCGGTCGTCCTCTCTGCTTGGTCTGATTGCCCCACTTGGATGATTGTGTACAAGGGCGATGGAAACGGCATTGCATAGCAGAGCCTCTTTCAGGATAACCCGAACATCAACGGCAGTGGAAGATAATCCTCCTTTGGAAATACGTTGTGACTTGATTACCCGTGAAGCCATATTCATGAATATCGCCCATGACTCTTCAACTTCAAGGTTTGCCATGATGGGGTGCATGAGTGTGTAAATATCCAATGAACTGAGAATGCGGCTTGCGTTGTCTTTTTTAGCTTTCATGCGTGTATAGAGTTCGATGACCGCCAAAGCGGTTTCCTTGCGTCCTGGTGTAAGTTGCTGTAAAAAGTCCTCGAAGGTGCTTTCTTCGTGAAAATCGACATTTTTGCGGTTGGAAATCTTATAGACCAATTCGCTTTCGTTGAGTGTTCTCAAATCGCTATCATAAACCATTGTTGCCATAATCTGAATGTATTTAAGTTCTTTACTTTTCCCTACCGTCTGATGACTGCGAGGGAGACTGACGTATTTTGCTGCCCCGAAAGTGGTTTCAGTGTAGCAGGAAAGGTTTTCAGCATAAATACTACCTATCTCAGGTGGAGATTTATGCTGAAACGGAGCGTGACCTTGAACGGCCAAAAAAGAAACCAGTAATTTTGCAGCCGAATACGGATAGCTTCAGAGCAATTTTCATCCAGAAAAAGGATGTTTAACGTGAAAGAGGAAGCTGTCTTTATTGGAAGAGGTGGATTTTTAGTAATTTTGCACCTTAAAAGAAAAGCAAGAATGAAAAAGATAACAAATATCATACTTGATTTTGACGGCACACTGGGCGATACAGCATCTGTTATCATCCAGACCATGCAGGCTACTATCAAAGAACTGAACTTGCCGGCTCGTTCTGACGAAGAATGTGCCGCCATGATCGGACTGAGACTGATTGAGATTCCGGCAGTGCTGTTTCCTGAATGCGGTGACATGGGGGAACTGTATGCAGAAACATACCGAAGGCTGTTCTATACATTCAACACGGATGGAGCCGTCACACTTTATCCTCATGTTCTGGAGACATTGGAGCAACTGAAGAAACGTGGCATAACGCTGACTATAGCAAGCAGCCGTAGTCATGCTTCGCTTGCTCAGTATGTGGAGTCGCTCGGACTGTCATCGCTAATCAGTTATATTCTTGGTGCTGATGATGTAAAAGAAGGTAAGCCAAAACCTGAACCCGTGAATAAGATACTAGGCATTTTTCGATTCAAAGCGGAAGAAACCCTTGTCGTTGGCGATACTGCATTTGATATACAGATGGGCAAGAGTGCTGGAACCATGACTTGTGGAGTGACATACGGCAACGGCAGCAGGGAAAGCCTTGCTGATGCAGATTGGGTGATAGATGATTTCGGTGAGTTACTGGAGCTGACGGAGTAAAGTTTTTGTTTGCCCAAAAAAGGAGATTGGGAAGTAAAAACACACCAGCCAGAAACATCGACTTACTGCAACCGCATCACTTGAAAATCATAAGGAAAAATTTTCTGGACATGAGAAAGTGCAAAATAATCACTCCCGTTGCACCTTGCATTATTTGCACTTTTGCACTTTCTGACCCAATTTCCTGCAAAACTGCAAAAACTGCAAACTGCACGAACTGCAACAACAAGGCATTTGAGGATTGAAATACTTTGTTTGCCAAAAGAAAAACATTCTGTTGACCGGATTGAAAAGTGGTTTAATTTGGTTTAGTGGTTCTTCGTCAAATTTGGTGGTAATCTCTTTTTTATTTCGACGGTTTCCCTCTTCTTCTTTCTTAATCCTATAAAAAGTTGTAGATATGTTTGCTTTTTAGTAACTTTAAAGACACCACATCATTAAGAGTTACAATGCAACAAGTCATATCTACAACGTACAAATATACATCAAAAAAAGAAAATACTCCTACAAATAGGGGATTATTCCATGATTTCAGATTCAGTCTTGGCTACGATAATCTGCAACAAGATGGTATCTCTGAAGCTGTTGGCTCATTGACGGTCTTTTTACATACGGCTGGCAAGGGGGCTTCCTGTCCTTATTGCGGACATTTCAGTCACCGATTGCACAGTTACTACTCCCGTCATATTCAGGATCTTGAAGTTTACGGTCATACTTTGGAGTTAGTCATAAAGGTTGGTAAATATTATTGTGACAATGTTTCTTGTCCGCAAAAAATATTCTGCGAACCGTTGTCTTTTCTGGCTCGTCGGTATGGTAGACGGAGCTATCTTGTTGAGGAACGCATCAGATCGATAAGCTTGGAACTTACTTCCCGAAAGGCCTCTTCTCTTTTGCAGCTGTTCCATATAACGGCCAGTAGCTCTTCCTGCTTACGCATCCTACAACAGTGCGGGCAACATAATCCTATGCATAATAAAAGTATTTATGTAGGTATTGATGATTTTGCCTATAAAAAAGGTAAGGATTATATGAGTGTGGTCGTAGACCAGATGACACACATGCCTATTGCTTTGTTAGAGGATAGAAGCGGAGAAGCGCTTGATAACTGGCTCGCCCGGAATCCTCAAATACAATATATAACGAGAGACCGTGGAAGATGTTTCACAGAGGCTATAAACAGAATAATCCCTGGTGTTACACAAATCTGCGACCGGTTCCATCTAACCAAGAATATGACGGACACAATGATACCGGAAATAGAGAAAATGATTCGTCAGACTAAGCAAAAGCTCAAATACGAATATCCTGACAGAGACACGGCTTCTTCGTTAATTCTTCAGGACATATTTAACATGGGAGATGTCCGACACAGAGAAAAATTGAAGATATACAGGGAAAGCCTGAACTTAAAAATGCAGGGGATGACCATTGAGCAGACAGCCGCACATTTAGGCAAGAAAAGTCGCTACATTTATAAGCTCATTCACAACAGGAGAATAGGGGCATACTTGAATGAGCAACAGAAGACAGCTCTTAAATATGTATCCGAACTGGCTACAATCATTAGTGCGGGCTGTATTACCCGAAATATATTGGCACAAAAAATGGGAAGTAAAATCAGTGGCGCACTTATTGGAAGGATAACATCCAGCTTGCGAAAAATGTATCAACAAAAGAGGAAAGAAGTCAAGGAGCATAATGAGAGCATTGAAAACGGAAGTAAAACACAGAGAGTTTCACAGAATCAGATACGCAAATACATTCTAAAGGGAGAATCGGATAATCCTAAACTAGCGGAACTGTATAAGTCCTCACCACAGATAAAAGAACTCTTAAGCGTGTGTCAGAATTTCAGAGATATGATTAATGGGAACACTTATGATAAGGATATTAGAAAGTGGATTGAAAAAGCGAAGGCAACACGGAATATGGCACTGACGAACTTTGCATATGGTATTGAAAAAGACTGGGAGGCAGTACAGGCAGCTATTGATATCCCCTTTAGTAACGGATTACTGGAGGGGACAGTGAATAAAATTAAAGCGGTAAAAAGGCAGATGTACAATAGGGCAGGAAGTAAACTACTGAGAGCCAAGATTCTTTATTCACAATAGAAGAAGTACCACCAAATTTGACGAAGAACCGGTTTAGTTTATCCCTTTTGTATATATATCCAAACTAAACTAAACCTATATTTATCTTTATGCCTGTGGAGAGTTTTTCTTTTGGCTTACAAAAAAATATCCACTTTACTTTATTCCCTTAGCATATATATTCTAAAAAAGTAAAGTAAAGAAATGGAACTTAGATATTCTGGAAAAAACAGATTATCTTTGCAACTGGAAACAGAATAATCAAAAAGAAGAAGCTGTTCAGCAACGAGAGACTTCTTTGAAGAAACATATTTTGTTCCTCGACAACATTTGAGATTTTTCCATCAATGACGATAAAATGAAGTCAAATGAAGGGAAAACAAACAAGAGAAACATAAAAAACATTAAAATGTGGTTTTTGAGCACTTTTGTTCCTGTTTTGTTTCTTGAAATAAAATACTACTTACAATAAATTGTATCTCAATATATTACGAATAGTATTCTGTAATTTGCGAAGTTTGAATAAAGAAGATAATTTCAATAATGCTCTTACTAATATGTAAA